>Ga0134124_10000026_pt1 | contig 237877 bp, 200 predicted proteins | sample KB304_FD_96880 | JGI IMG/M metagenome (GOLD analysis project Ga0134124, IMG submission 96880) | Terrestrial soil microbial communities without Nitrogen fertilizer from Kellogg Biological Station, Michigan, USA - KB3-0-4 | ecosystem: Environmental > Terrestrial > Soil > Unclassified ...
CCGAGCTCCTTCTGGATCGCCCGCATCTGCTCGTTGAGGTAGTACTCCTTCTGCGTCTTCTCCATCTGCTTCTTGACGCGCGAGCGGATGCGCTTCTCGACTTCGAGAATCTCCATCTCCGAACGCATGAAGCCGAGCACCTTCTCCAGGCGCTCGCCGATGTCGAAAGTTTCGAGCAGGTCCTGCTTGTCTTCGAGCTTGACGGTCAGGTGCGAAACGACGGTATCGCCGAGTCGCGACGGGTCGTCGATCGACGCGACCGTCATGACCATCTCGGGCGGAATCTTCTTGTTGGCGCGAACGTACGCTTCGAAGGTCGAGTTGACGCTTCGCACCAGCGCTTCCATCTCGGCGCCGGCTTCGACGTGCTCCTCGATGGGCTCGACCTCGACGGCGAAGTAGTTCTCTTCCGGCGTGAAGCTGGTGATGCGGGCCCGGCGCTTGCCTTCGACGAGGACCTTGACGGTGCCGTCCGGGAGGCGAAGCAGCTGAACGACCTGGCCGAGCGTGCCGACCTCGTGGATGTCCTCGCGCGTCGGATCGTTGGTCTTGGCGTCTTTCTGGGCGGCCAGCAGGATCGAGTGATCACCGGCCATTGCGGCTTCGAGCGCCGCGATCGACTTCTGGCGGCCTACGAAAAGCGGAACCACCATGTGCGGGAAAACAATGATGTCACGAAGCGGGAGAAGCGGGATGGCGGTCCGGCCGGTCTGCCCCTGTTCGCCTTCGGGTTCCCCGGCCCGTGGGTTTCGAAAGATCATCGGCTCGCGTTCCTTGGTCATCGCTATCTTCTCCTTCCAGCCCTGCCTGCCTCAGCCGCTCTCCACTGGTCCATCCATGGTCCTTCGCCGATCCGGCAGCAAGTCTTCTCGACTCGCCGGCCGCGAGATCTCCGCCATTCGAGCCGTCAGCTCGCTCGCGTTGCGCTCGTATAAACGACGATAGGGCTTTCCTTTCGCTCGACGACCTCCTCGGAAATCACCACTTCTTCGATCTCTGCCTGGGACGGGATGTCGTACATCACATCCAGCATGATCTCTTCCATGATGGCTCGGAGGCCGCGAGCTCCGCTTTTCCTGCGGAAGGCTTCCCGGGCAATGGCTCGAAGTGCCCCCTCCGTGAACTTCAGCCGTACGCTCTCCATCTCGAAGAGCTTCGCGTATTGTTTGGTGAGTGCGTTCTTGGGCTCCTTGAGGATGCGCACCAATGAGTCTTCGTCAAGGTCGCGCAGCGCGGCAATCACCGGCACGCGGCCGACGAATTCCGGAATCAGCCCGAACTTGAGCAGATCCTCGGTCTGCACGTCGACCAGCACCGACGTGGATTCCTTCTCTTTCTTGGCGCGGATGTCCGCCCCGAAGCCCATCCCCTTCATTCCGATGCGGCGGCGGATGATGTCGTCGAGGCCGACGAACGCTCCGCCGCAGATGAACAGGATGTTGGTCGTATCGACCTGCAGGAATTCCTGCTGCGGATGCTTGCGGCCGCCCTTCGGCGGCACGCTGGCGGTGGTTCCCTCGATGATCTTGAGCAGCGCCTGCTGGACGCCTTCGCCGGAAACGTCGCGGGTGATCGACGGGTTGTCGCCCTTGCGCGCGATCTTGTCGATTTCGTCGATGTAGACGATGCCGCGCTGGCATTTCTCGACGTCGTAGTCCGCGTTCTGCAGCAGGCTCAGGATGATGTTCTCGACGTCCTCGCCGACGTAGCCGGCCTCGGTCAGGCTCGTCGCGTCCGCGATCGCGAACGGCACCTGGAGGAACCGCGCGAGCGTCTGGGCCAGCAAAGTCTTGCCGGATCCGGTCGGGCCGATCAGCAGGATGTTCGATTTCTGCAGCTCGACGTCACCGGTGACCATCGACGAATCGATGCGCTTGTAGTGGTTGTGGACGGCGACGGCGAGAACCTTCTTCGCCTTCTCCTGTCCGACCACGTACTGGTCGAGCACCTTCTTGATGTCGGCCGGCTTCGGCACCGACGAGACGGCGCTGATCGACTCTTCCTGGTCGCACTCCTCGGCAATGATGTCGTTGCAGAGGTCGATGCATTCGTCGCAGATGTAGACCGTCGGTCCCGCAATCAGCTTGCGGACTTCCTCCTGCCCCTTCCCGCAGAAGGAACACACGAGATCCTTGGTCTTGTCGTCCCCTTGTTTGCGCATGCTCGACTCCGCAGTCCCACTTCCTAGGAGACGCCGGGTCGGGACGTAATCACCTGATCGACGATCCCGAACTCCTTCGCCTCCAGCCCCGTCATGAACCGGTCCCTGTCGGTCTCGCGTTCGATGACCGCGAGCGACTGACCCGAATGTTTGGCAAGGATATCATTGAGCTCTTCCCGGATCCTCAAGATCTCCTTGGCCTGAATGGCGATGTCGCTTGCCTGTCCCTGCACGCCACCCATCGGCTGATGGATCATGATGCGGGCGTGAGGCAATGCATAGCGCTTTCCTGTGGCTCCTGCGGCCAGGAGGATCGCGCCCATGCTCGCCGCCTGTCCGATGCAGAGCGTCGAAACGGGGGGGCGGATGTACTGCATCGTGTCATAGATGGCCATACCGGCCGTGACCGACCCGCCCGGGGAATTCAGATAGAGATAGATGTCCTTGTCCGGATCCTCGGACTCAAGGAATAGAAATTGCGCAGTTACGAGCGAGGCGGTGATGTCGTTGACGTCGGACGACAGGAAGACGATGCGCTCTTTGAGCAGCCTCGAATAAATGTCGTAAGCACGCTCTCCCCGACCGGTGGTCTCAACGACCATGGGTACCAAATTCATGCTAACCTCGCGAAATCAGGCCTTCTGAGTGGGAGGGTATAGGGTTTACCCACGGTCGGCAACTTTGCTCTCCTCGACTTCACGCTCCTGCACAGTGGCCGAAGCGAAGACTCGTTCCGCGGCTTTTTCGCGGAGCATGTTGCGGCGCAGCTCCGCGATCGCGTGCGGCTGCGAGTAGTGACGACGGACCTCTTCGACTCTGCGACCGGCCGACGCGAGATGCGCACGAAGGCGGTTTTCGAGCTCCTCCTTGGTCACGTCGAGCTCCTCAGCCTTCGCGATCGCATCCAGTATGAAACCCGCCCGCAGCTCGCCGCGCGCGCGCGGCGCAAGCGCCTCGTGAAGATTTTTCGACTCTTCGCTGTCGTGGGCCGGCTTCGCTCCCATCTCGTGCATGTAGCCGTGGATGGTCTCGTGCAGCAGCTCGTTCGGAACTTCGAAGTCGTGGCTCTCGACGAGCTTGCCGACGAGCGCGTTCTGCATGCGCCGGTCGGCGTCGCGCCGCGCCCGCTCGGAGAGATCTTCGCGGATCTTTGCGCGGAGCTGGTCGAGCGTCTCGACGCCGTCGATTCCGGCTTCTGCCGCGAGGTTGTCGTCGAGCGGCGGAAGCACCTTGACCTTGATCTCGGTGACGGTGACTTCGAAGCGGATGGTCTTGCCGCGAAGACTCTCGTCGCCGTGCTCTTCGGAGAACGTCACCATGATCGGTGACTTCTTTCCGCGCTCGATGCCGGGAAGCTGCTTCTCGAAGTCTTCCGGAAAGCGACCCGAACCGACTTCGAGCAGGATGCCTTCGCCGGCCGTTCCGGGAACGGCCTTGTCGCCTTCGAAACCGAACATCGTAAAGACGATGACGTCTCCGTTCTCGACCGTCGTGCGCTCTTCCTCGACGCGCAGCACTGCCATGCGGTTGCGCATCGCTTCGAGGGCGGCGTCGACGTGCGTGTCTTCCACACGCACGATGAGCTTTTCGGCGGGCAAACCCAGATATTGTCCGAGCTCGACGTCGGGACGTACATCGACGGCAGCCTCGAACGACAGCCCGCCCTCGGCGTATTCGTGCTTGACCAGGCGCGGAGGAGTCACGATGTCGAGCTTGTGCTCGCGGATCGTCTGCGTGCAGCCCTCCTCGATCAGCTCGGTCAGCACGTCGCGCTCGACTTCGGCGCCGTAGAACTTCTCGAGCATCGGTCGCGGGGCTTTTCCCTTGCGGAAGCCCTTGAGCTGCGCCTTGTTCTGAAGGCTCCTGTACGCGCGGTCGAAACAGCCGCGCACGTGTTCGGGCGAGACCGAAACCTTGAGCGTTCGATGAATTCCCTGTTCTTCTACTGTGGACTGAATTTCCGACATTGCCGTTACGGTATCCTGCGTGGTTGCATCGTGAAAATCGCGATCGGAGCAGATGGCCGGCGCTCTGGTTTTCGCGCGTGATCTTCGTGCTGCTTCTGCGTCCCGGTCATCGCGGTCAGTGCGAGGGGAAAAGGACGAAAAATGCGAGAGGGGGGACTCGAACCCCCATCCGACGAATCGGGCTGGATCCTAAGTCCAGTGCGTCTGCCAGTTCCGCCACTCTCGCACGTCCCCGTCGTCTCGTCGTCGCGACTGCTGCCTTCCTTATATCTGTCCCGGACTTGCCCCGAGCCTGCCCGGGCTCGCCCAGGCTTGTCCCCGGCTCGAACGACACCATCCGCGGCGGCGATTTACAAATGATCGTGCGAATCGTTGCGCAGGCGGCCGCGTTGTCCGAGCAGCTCGCCGAGCCGCGGCGCAACGAAGCGCGCGACCGCATCATGGCCGGCGACCGTCAGATGGCCGTCGACCGGATAGAAAAGCTCGTCGCCGGTGCGGCGATGCTCGTCGGTGAGAAACTCCGTCGCGTCGATGTGGTCGATGCCGAGAGCCGTCATGCGTTCGCCGATCACCCGTGCGGGCTGTGACAGATCGTAGCGCGCCGCCAGGTCAGGAATCTTTCGTTCGAGGCTCGCCCGCGCCTCGGGCTCGACCATCGAGCGATACGGAAGCATCAGCACGAGCAGCGGCAGCGACAGTTGCCGGCTGGTTTCCGCGAGCGCGCTGAGCAGCGCCGACGCGTCGTCGTAGTCCTTCTTCGCTTCCGGGCCGAGCGTCCTCTCGCACAGGCCCAGGTAGCCCTCGAACGGCAGCCATTCGCCTTCCTTTTCGCTCCGTCCCTTGCGAACGCCGTAAAGAAAATCGCGAACGAGGCGGACGAGCTTGATCTCGTGCGGCTGCCGGACCGGGTATTCGCGCACGAGGTTGTGCAGCGTTCCGTCCTTGCGCACCTCCCACTCGTCGTTCTGCGCAAGATCGTTTCCGAGATAGAGCGCGTAAAGAACCGCGTCGGGATGAAGCCGCGGCGCAAACTCGGCGAGCACGCGCGGCTGCTGGATGATCTCGTAGCCGCCGGTGCCCGCATTGACCACATCGATCGAAAGCTCTTTCTCGAGCCGGTCAGCAAAAATGCTCCCGCGCTCGACGCCGTACCCCATCGCGAACGAATCGCCGAGCAGCAGCACGCGCGGCCTCGTGGCGGGCGCAGCCGGCTCGTCGTCGCGCATGCCGAGCGAATTGGTCGCGACGCCAACGTCGTATTCGGGACCGCGCATTCGAACGGAGATTCCGGGCGCCAGCCGGAATCCGAACACGTCGCTTCGGATCCATGGCGAGAAGCTCGCGGGAGGATAGTCGACGAGCCGCAGAACGACCTCGCTCGCCGCAAGGCTTGCCACCGTGACGATCGCGGCCGCCACGGCGCCGAAAAGCGCCCGGTGGCGCGGCGGTGCACTCAATGCGGTCGTTCCGGTCCTGGCCTAGAACAGCGTGTAGATGAACGGAGCGGCGGCGCTGCCTCCGAAAATCACGAGCGCGCCGACCATGAGCAGCACGACCACGATCGGAGTGATCCACCACTTCTTGTTCTGGCGCAGGTAGTCGATGAACTCGCCGGCAAGACCGGTCTGGCCCTGCCCTGCTTCCCTTTCGAACTCGCTGCGACCGCTGTTTCGTGGTGCGTTGTCCGCCATGTCGTCTATGTCCTCGAGAGAAAAATTTCGCGCGGCTTGCAGCCGTTCAGAACTGCCGGAAGTAGCGGGCTACAGGCGCCTGCTCGTGTGTCGTCCAGTACGTCGTCGCGCTTCGATCCAGCTTGCGGTTCATCGGGTCGTGGCCGAGCGCGCGGATCAGCACGCCGATCGGCGTCAGCACGGCGTAGTAGATGAAGCCGAGCAGCAGGTGCGAAACCGTCCATCCGATCGGATAGACCGCGACCATCCAACCGACGTAAATCCATTTGAGAAGCTGCGGTGCCGCCGCGCCGAGCACGCCGCCGACCGCCGCAAGCACCGCGAGAACCTCGACGCCGGTGGTCACGCCTTTCTTGTAGCCGTGCCACGCCGCCAGGCCGCCGAAGAAGAACAGGCACAGGAACCCGAACTGCCTCAGCTCCTTGCGGCTAGGACTCCAGTTGATCTCGACCATTGCCATCGCCGATCCTCCTCCTTCCTCAGTCGAGCTGGAACTGCGACAGGTATGCGCTGACGTCGATTTCCTTCGCACCGACCTGCTCTTTCTTGAGCAGCACGAAGTCTTCGAGCACGAGCACGTCCATGTTGGTCGCGAGGAAGCAGCGATACGCGTCGGCCGGTGTGCAGACGATCGGCTCGCCGCGCACGTTGAAGCTGGTGTTGATCAGCATCGGACATCCGGTCTTCTGGTCGAACTTCTCGATCAAGGTGCGATAGCGGCCGTGACGAGCGGCATCGACGGTCTGCACACGCGCCGAATAGTCCACGTGCGTGATCGCCGGAACCACCGAACGCGGGACCTTCAGCTTCTCGATTCCCTTGAGATTGCTCGCTTCGCCGTTGACGCTGAGCCGCTGGCTCTCCTGCACCGGCGCCACCAGCAGCATGTACGGGCTCTCGTCCGACGCGCGCATCCCGAAGAACTCGCTCGAACGCTCGGCAAGGACCGACGGCGCGAACGGACGGAACGATTCGCGAAACTTGATCTTCAGGTTCATCGTCGACTGCATCTCGCGGCTGCGCGCATCTCCGAGGATGCTGCGCCCGCCGAGCGCACGAGGGCCGAACTCCATGCGTCCCTGGAACCATCCGACGACGTTCTCGTTGGCGAGCAGGTCGGCGACCGCTTCGCAGAGGTCATCCTCACCCTTGTACTCGTGGGCCGTTGCGCCCTCCGACTCGAGGAACGCACGGATTTCCTCGCGGCTGTAATGCGGGCCGAGAAGGCTTCCGAACTGGCTGTCGCTCGCGCCGACGACGCGCGGCTGGTCGAGAAGCTGGTGCCAGACGAACTGGGCCGCGCCGAGCGCGCCGCCGGCATCACCGGCAGCCGGCTGGATCCAGATGTTTTCGAACGGCCCGTCGCGCAGCACGCGGCCGTTGCCGACACAGTTGAGCGCGACGCCGCCGGCCAGGCACAGGTTCTTCATTCCGGTCTGGCGATGCACGTGCCGCGACATGCGCAGCATGATCTCTTCGGTCACTTTCTGGATCGACGCCGCGATGTCCATGTGCCGGTCGTCGAGCAGCGTCTCCGCTCCGCGCGCCGGACCACCGAACAGCTGGTCGAATTTGGGCGACGTCATCGTCAGGCCCTGGCAGTAATTGAAGTAGGACATGTCCATCCGGAACGAACCGTCTTCCTTGAGGTCGAGCAGGTTGTTCAGGATCAGATCGACGAAGCGCGGCTCACCGTACGGCGCCAGCCCCATGAGCTTGTATTCGCCCGAGTTGACGCGGAAGCCGCAGTAATACGTGAACGCCGAATAGAGCAGGCCGAGCGAATGCGGGAAGCGCAGCTCGGCGTTGAGCTGCATCTTGTTGCCGCGGCCGACGCCCCAGCTCGACGTCGCCCACTCGCCGACGCCGTCCAGCGTCATGACGGCGGCTTCTTCGAACGGAGACGGAAAGAACGCGCTGGCCGCGTGCGACTCGTGATGCTCGGTGAAGATGCAGCGGCCCTTGTACTCGCCGCCGAGCCCCTTGCGGATCTCACGCGGGATGTAGAGCTTCTGCCGCAGCCACAGCGGCATCGCGCGCAGGAACGACGGAAAGCCGGCGGGCGCATAGGCCAGGTAGGTCTCGAGCAGGCGCTCGAACTTCAGAAGCGGCTTGTCGTAGAAGACGACGTGATCGAGGTCGGCCGTCCGCATTCCGGCCTGTTCGAGGCAGAAGCGGATCGCGTTCTCCGGGAAGCGGTGATCGTGCTTCTTGCGCGTGAAGCGCTCTTCCTGGGCAGCCGCAACGATGCGACCGTCCACCAGAAGGGCAGCCGCGGAGTCGTGATAGTAACCGGAGATCCCGAGAATCGAGGTCATTCGCCTTTAAGCCTTCGCTGTGTCCCAGTTTTTCGTGCGGAAACGGTTCGGGCCGGAGTGCCCTGCCGCGCCGAGGGTTCGGTCCAGGCGTGCCCGGACCGCGCAACCGGCCGGTTCTCCCGGGCCCAGCGTCGCGAGCCCTGTCGGCCCCGCCCCGGCCACTTCTGGAACAGCGACAGTCCGCCACTATAGCGGCGAGGTTCGGAACTTCCAGCGACGCTTTAGCGTACTTGCCCGTATTTTCTGACGCGGCGCGTGCGATTTCGCGGCAACATCGAGCCGGACGCCCGCGCGGCAAACGTTACGGCCGCGGCTTCAGCGGACATACCGCAGCACGTCGATCGGAGCGCCGACGATCGATGTTGCCCCGGCGGCGGCAAGCTCCGCTTCGCTGCGGAAGCCCCAGGCCGCACCGACTGCAGGGATTCCCGCCGCGCGGGCCGTCTGGATGTCGATCGGCGTGTCGCCCACGTACAGGATCCTTGCCGGCTCGATCTTCAGGCGCGCGGCAATCTCGAGCGCCCCGGCCGGATCCGGCTTCTTCGAAACCGCCGGACGCTCGCCGAAGACCGGATCGAACCGCCACGCGCCAAGCAGTGAATCCACCAGCGAAACCGTCAGGTCGTGCGGCTTGTTGGACAGCACGGCCATGGGGATGGCCCTGTCCGTCAGGCCGTCAAGGAGCTCGGGAATCCCGTCGTAAGGCTGCGTCTTGCTGGTGAGCCGCCCGCGGTAGACGTCGCGCATGCTCGCGACCGCCGCGCGCACCGTCTCCTCGTCGCGACGATCCGCGGGCAGCGCCCGCCGCGCCAGCATGGTCACGCCGTCCCCGACGAATGCGCGATAGGCGCTCACGTCGTGGGCTGCGAGTCCCATTTGCGAAAGAACCTGATTCATCGACTCGCCGATGTCGGCCAGCGAATCGAGAAGCGTTCCATCGAGGTCGAAGATGACGGCTTCGGCGAGCATCGACGGGATGTTGCCGCCGCCGCGCGCCGAGTCGAACGCGATTGAGTCGGGCCGGTCGCCGCGACACAACGCCGCGAACATGCGCGCATGGGTCGTCCACGAACACGGAGAGCATCGAGACCGGCTTCGCCTCGAAACGGGTCTTCCCGAGCCGAAGCGTGGCCACGGCCAGATCCTCGTCGCGATCCGTGCCGTCGGATTGAACTTCGCCGACCTGCTGTCGATCCAGGGCCGCTACCAGGTCAAAGCGCCGCTTCCATTCACTCCGGGAATCGAGGCCAGCGGGACCGTGCTCGAAGCCGACCATGACGGCCGATTCGCGCCGGGGCAGTCCGTCATCGTGGCCATGCCGTGGGGAGCTCTCGCCGAACGCGTCGCGGTCGGTCCGGAATCGTGCCTCGCCGTGCCGGACGGAATGCCGCATCGGGAGGCCGCTGCGCTTCTGCTTGCGTACCAGACTTCGCACTTCGCGCTGCATCGCCGCGCAGCGCTTCAGCGCGGCGAATTCCTGCTCGTCCAGAATGGCGCGGGCGGCGTGGGGACAGCGGCAATCCAGCTCGGCAAGGCGTGCGGCGCAACAGTCGCCGCAACCGCGGGCGGCGCGGAAAAGCTCGAGGTCTGCCGGCGCGCCGGCGCGGACCACGTCATCGACTACAAGGACGAAGACTTCGTCGCCGAAGTCCTGCGCCTTACCGATGGGCGCGGAGCCGATGTCATCTACGAGAGCATCGGCGGAGACGTGTTCGATCAATCGACCCGCTGCATCGCGTTCGAAGGCAGGCTGCTCGTGATCGGATTTGCCGGCGGGCGCATTCCGACCATCGCCGCAAACCGCATCATGCTCAAGAACATCTCGGTCGTCGGCCTGAACTGGGGCGCGTATCGCGATCACCACAGCGCTTACGTCGCCGAAGTGCATCGCGAGATCTGTAAGATGCATACGGCGAAACGCATCTCGCCGATGATTTACAGGACGTATCCGTTCGAGGATCTGCCCGACGCGCTCGACGATCTTCAAAGCCGGCGAAGCTGGGGCAAGCTCGTCGTCGATGTTTCCCCGGAGGTCCAGTGAAAGTGCTTGGACGCATTCTTGCGGCGCTCGGCTGTATCATCGTCGTGCTCGTAGCGGCCGTCTGGCTGATGCTCGGCGGCGGTCATGCCCTTCCCGACCGCTCGACGACGCCGACGATGCGCTTCGATGTCGTCGAGAAGGTAGCCGACCTCGACTACCCTCCCGGCAACATCGCGGTTTCCGCCGACGGACGCGTGTTCTTCACGCTGCATCCCGACGGTCATCCGCCCCGGCAGGTCGTCGAGCTCGTGCACGGCAAGCCGGTGGCGTTTCCGAACGAGGAATTCCAGCACGAAAGCCCGGGGATTCCGTGGTTCCAGTCGATCCTGTCGATGCGCATCGACCGTCAGGGACGCCTGTGGACGCTCGACTTCGCGCGTTTCGGTCGCGGCACGCCGCGCATCGTCGCGTTCGACATCGCAACCCGCAAAGTCGTCCACGAATACGATTTTCCTTCCGATGTCGCCGGGCTCGGCTCGATGCTGAATGACTTCCAGGTCGATCCGTCGGGGCGCTACATCTACATCGCCGAGACAAGCCCCGTGCTTCAGCGGCCCGCGCTCATCGTCTACGACACGGAGAGCCGCACGAGCCGGCGCCTTCTCGACGGTCACGAATCGGTCCAGGCCGAGCCTCTGATCATCCAGGCCGGCGCGCGCCGCATGCTGCTGCCGGGAGGAATCCTCCCGCTGCGAATCGCCGTCGATTCGATCGCGCTCTCACGCGACGGCGCGTGGCTCTACTACGGCGCCGTGACCGGCAGCCGCATGTACCGCATCCGCGCGAGCGACCTTCTCGATTCGACCCTCGATGCCGGAACGCTCGCGTCCCGCGTCGAAGTCTTCGCGGACAAGACGCTGAGCGACGGCCTGACGACCGACGACGCGGGCAACGTTTATCTGGGAGACATGGAACACTCGGCCATCCATCGCCTGCACCCCGACGGAAGGCTCGAAACGCTGCTCATCGACGCGCACCTTCGATGGCCCGACGGCTTCAGCTTCGGCCCCGACGGCTACCTCTACGTGACCTGCAGCGCGCTCCAGCAAGTTCTTTTCCGCCCGGACACCGAGATCCGCGCCGGCGCGCCTTACCAGATCTGGCGCTTCCGCCCCGGTCCCGCAGCCGCATCGGGACAGTGAGCAGTCACCGCACCGCGCGAATCGTCCGGTGCATTGTCGCGGTGGATTGCAGGGTCTTTATCGGGCCGGCAAGGGGCAATGCCCTGTCGGCGGGTTCTCGCCTTCGCACCGCTCCACCACTCCTTCCCCGCCACGCTTCGGCTCGATACGCTCGCCGCGCTCCGCTCCACCGCAACTCCGCGCCCCGCGCTTGTCTGCGCGATCCGCCGCCATGGCACAGCCCCTCGCCAGCCCTCCAAGAGAACGTCCCTCCGGACCTACATCAGACGTGGTAGTTTCCTCCGGCCGCAGATCGAGCGCGGGTGTCCCAACTTCCGCTGCTGAACAAACACGAAATGGGTTGGGCGCCTCGTCGCGATGGTTCGGCCTATCGAACTTTCGTGTCGCCATGCATCGCTGTCATCGCCAAACGAGGGTCGCATGAACAGCGTAAAGCTCGACACCGGCCTCGACAGCCGGAAGCATGTCCGCGCATTCACAACGCATGTCTTTTGAAAAGCACGCCTTGGATGCCGCTCTTGGAGGGCCGGCGGGGGCGGTGCCGCAGAGGCGGCTGGCGCAGACAAGCGAGGGGCGTGGAGTGGTGGCGAAGCGGAGCGCGGCGAGCCTATCGAGCCGTAGCGTGGCGGGGCGGAAGTGGTGGAATGGTGCGAAGGCGAGAACCCGCGCCGACGCGGCACTGCCCCCGCCGGCCCGATACCGGCGCGACAAATTCACGCCGGTCGCATGCGAGTCGCGGCTCGAAACAAGAATACGCAGCGATCGCGCGAGGATTCAGGCTTGGAAGTCGCCGCTGAAGTCGCGAGCCTACTGGTTCAGTCGGAATACCGCGCCGACGAGCTTGTCGTCCTCGCCGATGTTCACCGTACACGGTGTCTTCGTATCCTTGCACGGGCCGTACTCCACCCATCCCGCAAAATGCGACGAGTCCCTCGCCTTGGCCGTAAGCGTAACGTTGACACCGAGCGGGAACTCCGCGGAACAGTGGTCATCCGTCGGACTGCAGCTGATGCCGGCCGGGTTCGACGTCACCTTGCCCTTTCCGCGTCCGCGCAACTCGACCGTGAGAACGCGTACTCCGCCTTTGGTCGTTACCGCGCGCGGGGTCGTAAAGACCGAATCGTCCCAGCAGATGCCGGGACGGCCGAGCGCGCGCATGCGGTAGACGTACGAGGTCGCGGGCTCGAGCGTGTAGTCGTCGTAGGTCTCGAGATTCGGATCCACGCGGACGACAGTCTTGAACCGCGTCGAGCCGAGAGGAGCCCTCTGGATCTCGAAGCCGCGCTCGCCGTCGCTGCGATCGGACCAGCCGATGCGAACGACATGCAGAGCGATCAGGCGGGCGTTGAAATAGATCGGAACCGGCGGACGCGGACGGTTGACGAAGCACTGGTTGCTGAGATCGGAAACGTCGCCGTCGCGGATGGCGCGCACCTGGTAGATGAAGACCGTGTCCCTGGCCGCGTCGTCGACGAACTCGGTGATATTGGCGCCTACGGTCCCGCGCGATTCGAACTGCGATTCGGTAACCGGCCGTCTCAGGATCTGGAACCCATCCTCGTCGACCGACAGATCTTTCCACGTGAGCCGAACCTGCGTGGAGCTGATCCGCTCCTTGCGGACCATCGACGGCGCGACGACTTCGTCCGCGAACGCAGAGGCCGCAGTCGCAGCGCAAAGAACAGTGGAAAGGACAGCAGTCGAAAGTGCTCTCATCGGCGTTCGGTTCTCCTGACGTGTCGGACGATCCCCCGGACACTCGCGCCGCCCAGGGCGTCGGCCCGGCGACAGATGCTGCGCTCCCCAGCGAGCGCGACTGCCGAAGCGCTCACCCGCGGGCGCGACGGACGCAGGATCTTACCGAGGAACCACTCCGCAGGGTAGCGCAAGAATGCATCTCCGATCGAAAATGGAGGTCTCTCCACCGCTTGACGCGCGAGCGATGCACCGACATCAGGGCCCGAATCGTCCGTTTCGGGAGGAATCATGTCGGAGTACGGCTTCTGGAAACTTGCCTCGCAGGATCCGGCGCGCATCGCGCTGGTGACCCCCGACGGGTGTGCGGTGACCGCCGGCGAGCTTGCCGCGCAATCGAACCGGCTCGTGCACGCGATGCGTCGTCTCGGCATCCAGCGTGGAGATGCGGTCGCCGCGATGGTCCCGAACGGCCGCGAGATGGTCGAGCTCTATCTGGCGGCATTCCAGGCAGGCTTCTACCTGACGCCGATCAACCAGCATCTGACCGCGCAGGAAGTCGCCTACATTCTCGGCGATTGCGGCGCCAAAGCGTTCTTCACGCACCAGAGCTACGCGGACTCCGCGCGCGCTGCCGCCGACCAAGCCGGACTCGCTGCCGAGCGCCGGATTTCGTCCGGGCATCCGGCAGGCTTTGTCGCGTACGAAGATTTTACGAGCGGCTTTCCGGATGATGCGCCCGAAGCGCGCACCGCCGGACAGGTCATGAACTACACGTCGGGTACGACCGGGCGTCCGAAAGGCGTGCGCCGGCGGCTGATGGATTTCGACCCGGACATGGTCGGATCCATGTACGCCATGTTCCTGGCGATGTTCGGCATCGAGCCGCTCGCCGGCAACGTGCATCTCGTCGGCTCGCCGCTCTATCACACGGCCGTCCTCATGTTCACGGCGTGCTCGCTGCACTACGGACACACCGTCGTGCTCATGGACAAGTGGACGCCCGAGTCGGCGCTCGAGGCAATGGAGCGCTGGCGCGTGACGACCAGCCACATGGTCCCGACGCAGTTCCACCGCCTGCTCGCGCTTCCCGAAGACGTGCGCGGCCGCTTCGACTTGTCGTCGCTGCGCCACATGATTCACGCTGCAGCGCCGTGTCCGGTCGACGTGAAGAAGAAAATGATCGCGTGGTGGGGACCTGTCGTCTACGAGTACTATGCAGCCAGCGAAGGCGGCGGAACGCTGGTGACGCCGCAGGAATGGACGATAAAACCCGGAACCGTCGGTCGCGCGTGGGCAGGCTCGGCGATCCGCATCCTCGATGACGACGGCAACGAGTGCGCCACTGGCACGCCGGGAACCGTTTACATGGCGCTCGGCACGGCCGACTTCGAGTATCACGGCGACAAGAACAAGACGGCGGCCAACCGCCGCGACGGCTTCTTTACCGTCGGCGACATCGGATACCTCGACGAGGACGGCTACCTTTTCCTGTGCGACCGCAAGATCGACATGATCATCGCGGGCGGCGTCAACATCTATCCGACCGAGATCGAGAGCGCGCTGCTCGCGCATCCGAAAGTCGGCGACGCAGCGGTCTTCGGCATTCCGAATGAAGACTGGGGCGAAGAGGTCAAGGCTGCCATCGAGCCCGCAGCGGGCGTCGAGCCGGGCGCGCCGCTGGCCGAAGAGCTCGCGGAGTTCTGCCGGCAGACTCTCGCCAAGTACAAATGCCCGCGCTCGTTCGACTTCGTGAGCGAGATGCCGCGCGATCCGAATGGCAAGCTGTTCAAGCGCAAGCTTCGCGACCCGTACTGGCAGGGTCGCGAGCGCGCGATCTAGGATGGTCGCCCGGCCTTAGTGGGCCTTGTGCGATTTGTCGGGCAGCGTCTCGACGAGCAGCTTCGACGCATTGACCGCAGCCTCGTACTGTCGCGATCCGCGCGAGAACACCGTGAGCACGCCGCTCAGCGTGCTGCTTGCGGTTGCGACGTCGCGCCACACCACGCGGCCCCGGGTGCGATCGACGAGCACCGCAGCCAGGCGGGCATCGTAGACCTCGCCCGTCTGGTCGACGCCGGGCTCGAGACGCTCGACCTGCACGAGCATGAAATATTTCGAGTCCTCGGGCGCGAGCGGCACGAGCTGATCGGGGCCCGCCACGTGAAGATCGAGCGGCCCCGTCGGGCGCTCGCGGAAGCGATCGGCCGCGAGCGTGAAATATCCCCGCTCGCGCATGAACCGGACGGTCGCATCGCCGACGTTGCGGGCCACCTGCACCTGCTCGAAGCGCGACGGCCTGGCATCGATCACCGGGAGCACGACGACCTCGTCGATCTCGTCGGGACGGATGGTGTCGTCGAGGACCAGCGGGGCCCGCGGCGAGGCACAGCCGGCGAGCACGATTGCGAGAAAAAGAGGAAGGAGGCTTCTGCGATGCGTCATCGGCTGCAAAATTAGGCACCGACTGGCTGGCAAGCAAGCGCCCTGGCCGACTTCGCACCTCGCTCCGGTAGCAGGCTTGCCGATGCTGGGTTAAAAGCGCCGGTCATGCAGCGACACCCTGGTTACAGCACTTTCCTTGTTGCGGCGGCGATCGGATGCCTTTCCGGCAGCGCTCTCGCTCATACCGGCGGACCTCTGGATCCGGACGGCTGTCACGCCGACCATCGAACCGGCTCGTACCATTGCCACCGGGGGGCAGCAGCCGGCTACACGTTTCCGAACCGCGAGGCGATGCTCGAGGCCGTGCGCACGGGGAAGTTTCCCGAGAAAACCGTCGACGAGGAAGGCTTCTTCTCCAAGCTGTGGCCGTGGGGCAAGCACCACGAGCAGCAGACGGCGGAAGAAGCGGCAGCCGCCAAGCCCACCAGCGCTCCGGCGGCCGACGGGGCCACGGCCGTCTCCACGAAAGAACACGATCTCCAGGAGAAGCTCAAAGTTCTTCAGGGACTCTACGACATGGGCCTGATCACGAAGGACGAATACGAAAGCAGGCGCAAAGCCATTCTCGACCAGATCTAGGAGCCCCGGACTGTGCCCGTTCTGCGTTTCCCCAATGGTTTCCTGTGGGGCTCGGCAACCGCTTCGTACCAGATCGAAGGCTCGCCGCTCGCCGACGGCGCCGGTGCGAGCATCTGGCATACGTTCAGCCATACGCCGGGCGTCATCGCCGGTAACGACAACGGCGACGTCGCCTGCGACCACTACCGGCGCTGGAAGAGCGACGTCGCGCTCATGCGCGAGCTCGGGCACCGGGCGTACCGGTTCAGCGTCTCGTGGCCGCGCATTTTTCCCGACGGTCACGGCCGGACAAATCCCGCCGGCATCGCATTTTACGACCGGCTCGTCGATGGGCTCCTCGAAGCCGGCATCGAGCCGATGATCACGCTCTACCACTGGGATCTCCCGCAGAAGCTGCAGGACGAAGGCGGCTGGTCCAATCCGCAGATTGCCCGCCATTACGCCGACTATGCGGCGACGATGTTCGATGCGTGCGGCGACCGCGTGAAGAAGTGGATCACGTTCAATGAGCCGTGGGTGTTTCACTGGGTCGGCTCGGTTCTCGGCATCCATGCGCCGGGACATCACGACATGGCCGGTGCGTTCCTCGGCGGCCATCACACGCTGCGCGCGCATGGACTGGCCGTACAGCGTTTTCGCGACCAGGTTCCGGGCGGCGAGATCGGCATCACCGTGAGCGTGCAGGCGCATGTTCCTGCCAGCGATGACCTGCTCGATGAGGAGGCTGCAGCCCGCGCGCGCGCGTTCAACAACGAATGGTTCGTCGACCCGATCGTGCTCGGCGAGTATCCGGCTGCGCTGCGCGAACAGTTCGGAACGATGCTTCCGGAGATCGACGACGATGATCGCGCGCTGTTCCAGGCGCCGATCGACTTCCTCGGCATCAATTACTACACGCGAAACCTCGAACGCCACGACGAGCAGGGGTTTCTGCAGGTCGCGACCGAACGTGCGATCGGAGTGCACACGGCGATGGATTGGGAGATCTATCCGGCCGGGCTCTATCGCGTGCTTCACGAGTTTCACGAACGTTACCGGCTTCCGCTCTACGTGACGGAAAACGGCGCCGGCTACGAGGACGAAACGCCCGGCCCCGACGGCCGCGTGAACGATCGCGAACGCCTTCGCTACATCCAGAGCCATCTCGAGATGTGCCACCGCGCGATCAGCGACGGGATCGATCTGCGCGGCTATCTCGTGTGGTCCCTCATGGACAACTTCGAATGGGGCTTCGGCTATGCGAAACGGTTCGGGATCGTGCGCTGCGACTTCGAAACGCTGGCGCGCACTCCAAAGGCCAGCGCGCTCTGGTACCGGCGCGTGATCGAGGAGAACGGAATCTGACCACTCCCGCAGCAGTGCCTGCCAGCCCGTGCATCGGCGTCTGCCAGCTGCGTCGCGGAACCGATCTGTGCGAAGGCTGCCTGCGCACTTTGACGGAAATCACCGAATGGGGATCGGCGACGGCCGAGCGCCGTCGCGAGATCGTAGCCGCCGCCGACAAGCGACGGATCGAGGAGCCGTCCGCAGGGATTGCGGCCGTGAGATCGGAACCGAAATGACGGCGGATCTCGCGGCCGGCGGCCGCGATGCGCTTTTTCGACGATCAAAAACAATCTAAGCTCGGACGCTCGCAGCCCGCAGCGGTAGGTCGACTTCTTGCAGACAACAGATCCGGCCATACCCGACTCGCGGGCCACGCCCGCCCGCAAGGCGAAGGATGCCGACCGGCGCCCGCCGTCCGACCACCGGCGTGTCGGTATCATCGTCTTTCTGATCGGTCTGGTGATCTCCCTCGGCGCGTTCGTCTGGTGCACCGGCCACGAGAGGCGTGAGATTCGAGACGATTTCGTGCGTCGCGGCGCGTCACTGCTGGCCGCGATGAAACGCGAAATTGCCGTGCGGCTCGACATTCTCGACACGTTCGGCGCGTTCATCGAGGCCACGCATGCCGACAGCCGCGCCGACCTGCGCAATTTCATGACCCGCCTTACGCGCGAGCAGGCCGGGACCGTGACACTCGACTGGGTGCCGAGAATTCCTGCCGAGGAGCTCAAAAGCTACGAGGAAAAGCAGTGGCTCCAGGGTTTTCCGGACTTTCGCGTGCATCGGGCCGGATCCGCGCTGCCTGCGGCCCGCGAATACCTTCCTCTCCATTTCGGAATCGGTGCCGGCGCGCGTGTCGACGGCATGGACCTGACGCCCGGCGCCGAGTTGTCGTCGCTTCCGGGACTCGAAGCAGCGTTCGCCGACGCGCGTACGCGACATGCCGTCGCAGCAGCTCCACCCGTGGAGCTGGCGAAACCGGGCGGCACGCAGGCTGCCGCGCTCGTCGTGGCCCCGCTGATGACCGGCGACCCGTCCGCCGCCGACCGGCAGAACGACCTGCGCGGCTATGTGCTCGGGCTGCTCGAAATCGAAGCCATTGCGCGCGACGCCATTTCGGAAAGCGACCGTGCTTCGCTGTCGATCGAGCTGCGCGACGTCGCGATGGGTGCGACCGCGCAGCCGCTTTTCCGGCAGCGCGCTCCGCGCGCCGAGACGCAGGGCACTCTCGTCAAGCTTTCGAATCTTCTCGGCGGAGTGCCGGCCGATCAGCAGCTCGCGCTCGATATCGGCGGGCGTCGCTGGGCGCTCATCGTCGGCCCCGGTGAAAACCTGATCCATGCTCATCTGACGTGGCAGCCGTGGGTGCTTCTGACAACCGGAACCATTCTGTCGGTCCTGCTTGCGATGGCCGCCAACGGCTATGCGATGCGCGGCGTCGGCCTTGCCAGCATGCGCAAGCGCCTCTCACTCGAACGCCGCGACTACATGGAGAAGGTCGGACGCCTCAACGAGGACCTCGAGCGCGAAAAGCTCGACCGGCGCCGCACCGAGGAAAGCCTTTTCCGCGAAAAACAGCAGTTCCGGCTCATGTTCAACGCCGTTCCGGCCATGATCTTCTACAAGGATACGAAGAACCGCTTTCTGCTGGTGAACGAAGCGGCGGCGGCTTCGCTGTCGCGCACCGTCCCGGAGATGGAAGGCAAGCCGTGCTCCGAAATTCTTCCGGCGCGCGCGTACGAGCTCTATCGCGACGACCTCGAAATCATCCAGAGCGGAAAACCGAAGCTCGGCATCATCGAGGAGTCGCAGTCGGCGAGCGGCAGGACGATCTGGACACGCACCGACAAGCTTCCCGAGTACGATGCGATGGGGCGTGTCGTCGGCATCCTCGTGTTCTCGCAGGACATCACCGAGCACCGCCAGGCCGAAGCCGAGATCCGGCGCCTGAACGAAGAGCTCGAGCAGCGTGTCAGCGCGCGCACGGCGGAGCTGCGGGCGGCAAACCAGGAGCTCGAGTCGTTCGCGTACTCGGTCTCGCACGATCTTCGCACGCCGCTGCGGACGATCGACGGATTCAGCAAGCTCGTGCTCGACGAGCACGGCTCCGACCTGAGCGAAAGCGCTCTCGAGTACCTGAAGCGCCTGCGCCTCGCCGCGCAGCGCATGGGCCACCTGATCGACGACCTTCTCAAGCTGACCCGGGTCAGCCGCGCCGAGCTGCGGCGCGAGGAGGTCGACCTGAGCGCCTTCGCCCGCCAGTGCATCGAAGACCTGAGACGCACGAGCGGAGATCGTCGCGTCGACGTCGTGATCGAGGCCACGCCGTTTGCCGTCGGCGACCCCGTGCTGCTCTCGAACGTCGTTCAGAACCTGGTCGGCAACGCCTGGAAGTTCACGAGCAAGAACGACGAGGCCCGTATCGAGTTCGGTTCCCGAACGGTCGAGCGAGACCGGACGGCGTTCTACGTTCGCGACAATGGCGTCGGTTTTGATATGGTTTACGCCGACAAGCTGTTCGGGGCCTTCCAACGCCTGCACAGCCATGATGAATTCGAGGGATCCGGCATCGGCCTTGCCACCGTCCAGATGATCATCCGTCGCCACGCGGGTGAGGTCTGGGCCGAGAGCGAGCCGGATCAGGGAACGACGTTTTATTTCACGTTAGGCTCATGATCGGAGCGAGCATCCACCAGCGAAGCGGGCATACACCAGCGAAGCGGAAGTAAGAGAGGGGCGAGATGGCTGAGCGAATCATTCTTCTGGTCGAGGACAATCCCGACGACGCCATTCTCACGCGGCGCGCGCTCGAAAAGAGCGACGTGTCCCATCGCGTGGAAGTGGCCCGGGACGGGCTCGAGGCGCTCGACTACCTGTTCGCGCTCGGAACCCACGCGGATCGCAAGGCCAGCGACATGCCGGCGCTCATCCTGCTCGATCTGAAGCTCCCGAAAGTGGACGGCCTCGAGGTGCTGCGCCGCCTGCGCGCCGACCGCCTCACCAAGCTGATTCCCGTCATCGTGCTGTCGTCGTCCGACGAGCCTGCCGACGTGATCGAAAGCTACGGGCTCGGGGCCAACAGCTACATCCGCAAACCGGTCGATTTTGCCGAGTTTACCGAGACCGTCCGCGCACTGGCCCACTACTGGCTGCGCCTGAACGAGCCGCCTCCGTCCGAGCCGGCCTGAGCCGCAGCTCCGGTTATTTTCAGGAAGCCGCTGGCCGGGTCGACCGGAAGCGGAACGCGGTTCCGAGCACACGCGTAAGGAATTCGACCGCGGCATTCACGTCCGGATCCGGGCGCGAAAGAAGCACCACCGAAATCTCGACCGATGCGGCGCGAAGCACGGCTTCGGAGAAATCCCCGTCGAGCGCATCGCGCCCGCCGTCGGCCACCGCCGCTTCGAGATCGCGGCGAAGCGCTGCGTAGACCGGCCGCAGTGACTTGTCGTCGAGCAGCGAGCGCAGCATCGACAGGTTGCGCCGCAGCAGCATCGCGATCGACTGGTTCGCGATCAGCCCTTCGAACAGCGCGCGGCTGGCCATGCCGAGGTACTCCTCGGCACCGTTGGCCTTGGCGCGGATCGCATTGAGCGACTCGAGCATCCGGCCGGCCGCCGTAGCCAGCAGCTCGTCACGAAGCGCGTCCTTGTCGCGGTAATAATTGTAGAAGGTGCTCGGCGTCATGCCGGCGCGATGAACCACGTCGCTGACAGTCGTGTTCTCGAATCCGGTCTCCGTGAAAGCTTCAACGGCGGATTTGAGGAGCCTCTCACGTTTCTCGGCCCGGTTCTGCTCGTGCTTGCTCGCCAATGCTGCCCCGTTCCGCTCGCCTGACCAGCCCTCTGCCCTCAACGGTCGGAATTCGCGGATCCTACCCGGAATGGCGGCATGAGACGAACGAACCGGCGAGAATCCTGTGCATCCTCGCCCTTTTGTCTTGACTGCCGGCGCGCATGACACTAACGTCACCAACTGACATGGACGTCACACCGGTCACTTCCGCCCCGGCCCGAAGCCGTCTCCAGACGCGGAGCCGCCTTCTCGATTCGGCCACGAAGCTGTTTGCCGAGCGCGGCCTGCACGGCGTGACGAGCCACGAGATCGCGCGCGCGGCCGGAGTGGCTTCGGGCACGTTCTACCTTCACTTCCGCGACAAGACCGACGTGTACCGGCACATCGTCTTCCACGCGATCGAAGATCTCGTGCGCAGTGTTCAGCAGGCCGTCGGAGCGGCCACCGGCAACGTGCTTCGCCAGCGCGCGCGGGCCGAGGCCATCGTCACGTTCGCCGAAGCCAATCGTGACGTCATCCGCATCCTGTTCAGCACCGACTCCGAAGCCGCGTCCGTCGAAGCCGACGCGCTTACGAGCCTTGCTACCGGACTCGAGGCTCGCCTTCGCCGCGAACGTGAGGAAGGCCTTTTCCCCGCGGACCTCGATCCGGTCGTCTGCGCGCGCGCGCACGTCGGCATGACGGCGCACCTGATCGACTGGTGGACCCAGGATCCGTCGCGCGCGTCGCGCGACGACGTCATCGAAACTCTCGTCCGTCTGCAGTTCCTCGGCACCGGCGCTGCCAGGCAAGAACTCAAGCAAGAGCCCAAGCAAGATTCCAGGCAAGATCTCAAGGTGGAACAATCATGAGCAACAACGACATCACCCACGATCCGATCTACAACACCGTCGGCCGCGACGACTTCCGCTCGATGCTCGAAGTCGAGCGCTACGGCGAGCGCACGGATGCCTTCGACGCCATCATCTCGGCGACGCACGATCATTTCTGGGATCCGATGGATCCGGCCTACATTGATTTCTCCAAGGACAAGTTCGATCTCGCCGAAGAGACGATCATGCCGCTCGATTTCACGGTGGAAATGAACAGCGCCGTGGCCGACCGGCTAGACGACGGACAGAAGATACGGCTCGCGAACGAAGTGTCGCGCTGGAGCCTTTCGAGCCTGCTGCACGGCGAGCAGGGCGCGCTGTCCCTTTCTGCAAGCCTTTGCCACATCATGCGCGATCCCGGCGCGCTCGAATACGCGAGCAACCAGGTGCGCGAAGAAGCCCGCCACGTGACGGCATTCAGCCGCTACATCCAGATGCGTTTCGGCACGCCGTACCCGTGCGGCGACACGCTCGGCGAGCTCATGAACGAGCTCGTGCTCGCGCCCGAGGTCTACAAGAAGCTCGTCGGCATGCAGATGCTCGTCGAGGGACTCGCGATGGGCGCGTTCGCCACGCTGCACAGCAAGACCCGCGATCCGCTGCTGCGGCGCATGGTGCAGCTGGTGATGACCGACGAGGCTTTCCACCACCGCTTCGGCAAGATCTGGGCGGATCGCACCGTACCCAGCCTTTCCGAATCCGAGCACGAGAAGGTCGAGATGTGGGCGGCCGACTGCTTCCAGAAGATCTTCTTCAACCTCGTCAACGCCGAGCAGAAGAAAATCATCTACTCGCAGTTCGGCCTCGACTGGCAGTGGGTGCGAAGCGCGGTGCAGGAAGCTTTCACCGACAACGACCGCCGCCGCCTGATGCGCGAAGGCACCAACATCTTCCGCGTGCTGATCAAGACCCTTCTCAACGCCGGGATCATCACCGACCGCACCAAGCCGGTGTACGCGATGTGGGTCGACATGGACGAGCTGCGCACCGAGGGCGACCTGTCGGTCGGCGATGCGATCGCCGAGGAAGGCATCGAATACCTGCGCGACATCAATCGCGGACGCAAGACGATCGGCCGCGCGCTCAAGTCCGCACCGGCCGCCTAGCAGGAAAAAATCGGGGACAGACACCGATTTCCGGAAATCGGTGTCTGTCCCCGATTTTCGCGCTCTATGCGCCGCGGCTGCCGAGCGGTGCTGCGCGGTCGAGCACGGACAGAAACGCGTCCTGGTCGAGATAGCTCTCGATGACCACGGCGCCCTCGCGCTCGAGCCTCGCGCGCCGCTGGCCGCCGCCCACTCCGACAAACGCCGTGCCCACCTCGCGCGCCGCGCGCAGGTCCCACGGCTGGTCCCCCACATAAACAACTCGCTCGAAGCGCGCTCCTCCGGCCGCCGCGCACGCCGCGGAAACGGCGGCCGCCAGCACCCCGGCGCGCGACGCGCCGTCCTCCGAGCATGCAACGGTTTCCGGGATGCCGATGCGCGCACATTCGAGCTTGAGGCAGGCGGCGCGTCTCCAGTTGCCAGTCGCAATCGCCACCTGCCAGCTGCCGCCGGACGCCACGGCGGAAAGAATGCTGTCCGCGCCCGGAAGAGCACGATACGGCCGTTCGCGTGCAGCGATCTCGCGCGCGAGCAGCTCGAGATACGCCGACTTGAAACTCTCGAATTCGCCGGTGTCGACATCGCGTCCGAGCGCACGCCGGGCGGCTTCGCGTGCGATGCCGCAGTCGGTGGACTCCGCGTAGCTCTCGAGCCGCCGGTCGACAGTGCCGTCGCCGCCGCCGAAGAGCGCGTCGAACGTTCCGAAGAAGCAGCTCGTCCCGAGCCCGTCGCCGAGAGTCAGCGTTCCGTCGATGTCGAAGACCGCGAGCTTCATCTGCATTCGCTGGCTCCGTCGCGACCGCGTCAGCGCCTCGTCGGCGCTTTGGCGGGCTTCGCCGGTTTCGCGGGCGGCGCTGGAGGAGGCGGCGGTGGTGGAGGCGCAGGCCGGCAGTCGACTTCGCGCCAGGCGGCGATGCGATGAACGTCGCGACCGCTCGCACGAACGAAGCGGCCCCCGGCAAGCACTGCACCGCCGGCCGTACGCGACAGCGCGGAAACCGGTGATGGAAATCCGTCGGCCATCGTCGACCAGACTTCCTCGTGCAGCCGGGCGACCCGCGCGGCGGAAACGCCGCCGATGGTCAGGAAATCGCCTGCCGCGACCAGATCGCTGCCGTCGACGACGAGCGCAGCGACGCGCGCGGACGCACCGCCCTCGCCGACCGGCGTCCACGTTGCACCATTGAATCGCGCGAGGTTTCCCAGAAACGTTCCGCCGCCGGACGAAAGAAACTCGCCGCCGGCCACCAGCGTGCCGCCGTACAAAGCGAGCGCATGGACGCGGCCCGTGATTCCGTCGCCGACGCTCTGCCAGGTCTGACCATCCCAGCGCGCAATGCTCGAAGCGGCGACATCGCCTGCACGCCGGAAATCGCCGGCGGCGTAAACCAGATCCTCGACTGCGAGCAGCGCCCGCACGCTGCCATCGAGGCCGGCGCCGACGGGCTCCCATTTCGTGCCGTTCCAGCGCGCCACGTGCAGCGCGGTCTCTCCGCCGGCCGACGAGAAATCGCCGGCGGCATAGAGCGCCGAACCGGAATGCACGATCGCACGCACCGGAGCGTTCATGCCGCCGCCGACATCGTTCCAGCTCTTTCCGTCCCAGCGTGCGATCGAGTGCAATTCCTTGCGGCCGCTGCGCAGGAACTCGCCGCCGGCATAGATCTCCTCACCCTTCGGCGAGGTCGCGAGCGCGAACACGCGTCCTTCGAGGCCATCGCCGAGCGGCGCCCAGGCCTGTCCCGTCCAGCGCGCGACGTGCGAAAGCGCGAGCGATGCAGTCGCGAAGAAGTCGCCGCCGACGATCGCTCCGTCGGCGTATGGCGCAATCGCCATCACGACGGCACCGCCGCGGATTCCGTCGCCGTCGAGTCCCTTGCCGAGCGAGGCCCAGCGCCAGCGCGGCTCCTCGACGACTTTCATGCAGGACTCCGAGCAGCAGTCGCCGCCGTCGCATTCCTCTCCCGGATCGAGATGGCCGTCGCCGCACCCTTTGCGGGCGGCGACGAGCGCTTCCGACGTGGCTTCAGTCGCTGCCGCACCGGCACCGGGGCCGGGAAGCGGCGCGACATCCGGCGCAGGAGTCGCGGGCTCGGCGGGCAGCGGATCGCCGGGCAGAGGTCCGGTCGGAAACGCATCCATCGGCGTCGCGACGTTCGGCTGCGGGCCGGACGGCTGCGGCTGCTCCTTCATGCAGAACACGTCGCAGCCGTCGCCGGCGACCGCGTTGCCGTCGTCGCACTGCTCGAGGCCGGAATTGTTGACGATGCCGTCGCCGCAACGCTCGGCTACGCATTTCGGCGTGCAGCCGTCGCCCGAGACGTTGTTGCCGTCGTCGCACTGCTCGCGTCCGGCGTTGTTGACGACGCCGTCGCCGCAGCGCTCGAGCACGCAGAGCGGCGTGCATCCGTCGAGCGGGATGTCGTTGCCGTCGTCGCACTGCTCGCGTCCGGCGTTGTTGACGACACCGTCGCCGCAGCGCTCGGTCTCGCAGTCGGGCGTGCAGCCGTCGCCGGCCGCGTCGTTGCCGTCGTCGCACTGCTCGCGCTTGCCGTTGTTGACCTTGCCGTCGCCGCAGCGCTCGAGCGCGCATTCGGGCGTACAGCCGTCGCCGGCGACCGAGTTTCCGTCGTCGCACTGCTCGCGTCCGGCATTGTTGACGAGGCTGTCTCCGCAGCGTTCGAGCGCGCAGTTGTGATCGCAGCCGTCACCCGAGACGAGATTGCCGTCGTCGCACTGCTCCTTTCCGGAGTTGTTGACGATCGCATCGCCGCAGCGCTCGAGCGCGCATTCGTGATTGCAGCCGTCGCCGTCGGCGGCGCCGCCGTCGTCGCATTCCTCGCCGCTGTCGATTCGCCCGTTGCCACAGGCTTCGGTCTTGCACTTGGAATCGCAGCCGTCGTGATCGACGTGGTTGCCGTCGTCGCATCCCTCGCCCGCCTGCAGCACGCCGTTGCCGCAGACCTCCCGGATGCAGGCGGCATCGCACGAATCGCCGGCGGCCGTGTTGCCGTCGTCGCACTGCTCGCCTTTCTGGAGGATGCCGTTGCCGCAGACTTCTTTGCGACAGGCCGGATCGCAGCCGTCACCGGCGGTGGCGTTGCCGTCGTCGCAGTCTTCGCCCGCCTGCGCGATGCCGTTGCCGCAGGTTTCCTTGTGGCAGGCGGCGTCACAGCCGTCACCGGCCGTGGTATTGCCGTCGTCGCAGTCTTCTCCGTGCTGCACGATCTTGTTGCCGCACGCTTCGCGGCGGCATTTCGGATCGCAGCCGTCGCCGGTCAGCGAGTTGCCGTCGTCGCACTCTTCTTTTGCCTGCACGATGCCGTTGCCGCAGGTCTCGCGCTTGCAGCTCGGATCGCAGCCGTCGCCGCCGTTGGTGTTGCCGTCGTCGCAGTCTTCGCCCGGGTGCCGCTTGCCGTCGCCGCAGCGTTCGCGGCGGCATTTCGAATCGCAGCCATCGTTGGCCGCGGTGTTGCCGTCGTCGCACTCCTCGTTGCCCTGGATGACGCCGTTGCCGCAGTTCTCGCGCCGGCACTTCGGGTCGCAGCCGTCGCCGGAACGCGCGTTGCCGTCGTCGCATTCCTCGTTGGCCTGCACGGTGCCGTTGCCGCACTCTTCCTTGCGGCAGCTCGCGTCGCAGCCGTCGCCGTCGAGCAGGTTGTGATCGTCGCACTGCTCGCCGCTTCCGACCACGCCGTCGCCGCAAGGCTCGCGGTGACACTTTGCATCGCAGCCGTCGCCGACTTCGAGGTTGCCGTCGTCGCACTCCTCGCCGCCCTGCAGCACGCCGTTGCCGCAGATCTCGCGCAGGCAGACCGGATCGCAGCCGTCGCCGCCGACCACGTTGCCGTCGTCGCATTCCTCGCCGCTCTGCACCACGCCGTTGCCGCAGACCTCACTCCGGCATCCGCGGTCGCAGCCGTCGCCCGAGATGCTGTTGCCGTCGTCGCACTCTTCGCCGGGCTGAAGCTCGCCGTTGCCGCACCAGGTCAGCAGCGCTTCGAACGCGCCGATGTCGCACAGCGCCACTCCGTTGCCGTCGCCGTCGACGTCGCGCGCGAGGCCGCGCTGGTCGAGCTTCGGGCACGAGGCGTTGTCGCCCGCGTCGATGGCCGGGCTGCCGACGATCAGCGCGTGGGTCGGCGTGCCGCCGCCGTTGATCTGCAGGCGGCCGAGACCGATTTCGTGGCTCGGACGGATGTCTCCGGGCGACGCAAGCCGGCACGATCCGTCGTCGTCGATGTTGTGGCCGAGCGAGATCAGCGCGCCGATGCAGTTCCCGCCCTTCTTGTTCTCGGCAAGGATCGTGTTGCGGATGCGGACCTCGCCGCCGAGGTTGAAGATTCCGGCTGCGTCGGCGCCGACGCGGTTGTCGGTGATCGTCGAGCTCGAGATCTCGATCTTCGCGACACGCTTTTTGGCCGCGTTACCTTCGGTCGCGTTGTAGATGCCGCCGCCGCTCAGGTCTCCTAGGTTGCCGCTGATCGTGACGTTCTCGAGCGTGGCCTCGCCGGAGTTGTACAGGCCGCCGGCCAGCGATCCGCGGTTCCTCGCGATCGTGCTGTTGCGCACGACGAGACGGCCGGTGTTGTAGATGCCGCCCGCGAGGTCGCCGACGCTGCTTTCGACCGTCACGTTCTCGAGCTCGAGATCGGCCGAGTTGACGATCGCGCCGCCGCGCTCGTCGCTGCGGCCCTTCATCAGGCGAAGACCGGCGATGCGCACCTTCGGCGCAGGCTCGTGGACCGGAAGGTTGAACACCCGCGACGTGTCTTCGCCGGAGATGGACGTCACCGCGGCGCCCGGCCCTTCGATCGTGACGGCGCGCGGAAGCTGCAGCTCGCCGGTCGTCAGCCGGATCACGCCGGCCACTTCGATGCGGATAACGTCGCCGGAAGCGGCCTTTTCGATCGCCTCGCGCAGCGTTCCGGGACCGCGGTCTTCGAGCCGGGTCACGCGCAGGTCGCTCGCCGCGGTGTCGTTCGCTCGCGCAAGCGGCAGCGCGGCGCCGAGAACCAGCGCGAGCAGCAGCCGCGAATGCGGCCTGCATCCGCGCAGGATCCCCGCCTTCCTCCCGCCCGTGTGTCTGATCGTGCTCGTCATCCGCCCCGCGTTTCCTTCGATCCGCACCCTCTCCCGCATTCCTTCTATCTGCTCCACGAGTGCAGTTCCCGCTCCGCGCCAACCCTGCGGCGCTTTTTTCTTTGCCCGCGCGTCGCCGGCATTGCCGATACTCCCCGGCTCATGCCCACCAGCGCAGGAAGACGAATACGAGCACACCGGTCGCCGACACGTACAGCCAGAGAGGCAGCGTGCGGCGCGCCAGGCGCTTGTGGTCGATGAACCGGCCCGACACCGCGTGGGCGAGCGTCAGCAGGATCATCGGCAGCGTGATCGTCGTGACCAGCACGTGCGAGATCAGGATCGCGAAGTAAACCGGCCGGACGAAGCCCTGTCCGCGAAACGGAGTATCGCCGGCAATGTAGTGGTGCGTGATGTAGCCCGCGAGAAACAGCGACGAGCAGACGACGGCCGCGAGCATGAACGCGATGTGCCGGTTTCGCCGACCCGCACGGATCGCCCGGTAGCCGGCGACGAGGCAGAGCGCGCACAGAAAATTGAACACGGCGTTCGCGAGCGGCAGCGGGGAAGCTGCGCCCGTTCCCCGCGCCATCGCCGGATGCACGTAAATGAGCCAGAGCAGGAACCCGAAGATCGTCGCCGACACGATCGCGATCGCGCCGCGCAGCAGCTTTTCACTCATCGGCAGGATCCGGAAAAGGAAGCTCTGAGCGGCCGGGTCAGCGGGGATTGGCCCATTCTGCCATGCGGCCATCCACCGAATACTCGCCGGGCCCCGTGAACGTCAGCACGAAAAACGGAAGCGCGTACAGCAGATACGTCTCGCGCACCGACCAGGCCGTACCGCTCGGCATCGCCAGGGCCATCACCAGCATGACGACCAGAGGAGGAACCGCCGTGAAGCGCGTGAAGATGCCGAGCATCACGAGCAGGGTGCAGACAAACTCCGAGAACACCGTCAGGATCCACGTGAACTCACCGCCGACGCCGAAAAAATCCTGGAACAGGGGCCGATTCGCATGAATGAGCTCGCTCCATGCCCAGGCACGGCCATGGATCAGGAGTCCGCCGCCGAGGATGCGGAGAAAAAGCAGTCCGAGCGAAACCTGATGGCGATCCATTCCGACGCCGGAGCATATCCGCACCGGCGTCGCTTGAGAAGCCGATCCGCACGAACCCGTGGCGTTTGTCATCCGCACACTGCCTTGCAACATTGCGGCGCAATCCGAAAAGCCGATCGTTCGTTTCTGTCGGCCGGCCAGACGTGCCGGCGTTCGAGAAGTTCGCCGCCGAAGGAGTTCCGCCCCGATGCATTTCGACTACAGCGCAAAGACCAAGGACCTGATGGCCCGCCTTCAGGCCTTCATGGACGAGCACATCTACCCCAACGAGGAATCCGTCGGCGAACAGATCGATGCCGGTCCGACCCGCTGGAAACCGATCCCTCTCGTCGAAGAGCTCAAGCCGAAAGCAAAGGCCGCCGGCCTGTGGAACCTCTTCCTGCCGGAGAGCGAGTACGGAGCGGGCCTGACCAACCTCGAGTACGCTCCGCTCTGCGAGATCATGGGAACCTCGTTCATCGCGTCCGAGGTCTTCAACTGCTCGGCGCCCGATACCGGCAACATGGAAGTGCTGGTGCGTTACGGCAGTCCCGAGCAGCGCAAGCAGTGGCTGGAGCCGCTGCTCGCCGGCGAGATCCGTTCCGCATTCGCGATGACCGAGCCGGCCGTCGCGTCGTCGGACGCGACCAACATCCAGTCGAGCATCCGCCGCGACGGCGACGAGTACGTCATCAACGGCACCAAGTGGTGGACGTCCGGAGCCGGCGATCCGCGCTGCAAGATCGCGATCTTCATGGGCAAGACCGATCCGGATGCCCACAAGTACCTGCAGCAGTCGATGATCCTTATTCCGCTGGATACGCCCGGAATCACGATCAAGCGCATGCTTTCGGTGTTCGGCTACGACGACGCGCCGCACGGGCACGCCGAAGTCGAGTTCAAGGACGTGCGCGTGCCGGCCTCGAGCCTGCTGCTCGGCGAAGGCCGCGGATTCGAGATCGCGCAGGGTCGGCTCGGACCGGGCCGCATCCACCACTGCATGCGAACCATCGGCATGGCCGAGCGTGCGCTCGCGCTGATGTGCAAGCGTTCGATCGAGCGCGTCGCGTTCGGACAGCGGCTGGCCGAGATGGGCGTGACGCGCCACCACATCGCGCAGTCACGCATGGAGATCGAGCAGGCACGGCTGCTGACGCTCAAGGCTGCCTACATGATGGACACGGTCGGCAACAAGGCCGCGCGCGCCGAAATCGCGATGATCAAGGTCATCGCGCCCAACATGGCGCTGCGCGTGATCGACCGCGCGATGCAGGTGCACGGCGGCATGGGCGTCTGCCAGGACACGTTCCTCGCGCGCGCGTGGGCCGGACAGCGAACGCTGAGATTCGCCGACGGTCCCGACGAAGTGCACACCGACCAGATCGGCCGGCTCGAAGTGAAGAAGTACATTCCGGGGCGCTGAGGTCAGTTCTCGCCGCCGCCGGCCGGCGGCGGCGAGTCCGTTTTCGACGGAAACGTGATTCGCCGGCGCTCCGGATCCGGCTGGCGGCGGTACAGGATCGCAATCGTGCCGACCGCACCGGCGAGCTCGGCATCGCATCCCTTTTCGAGCTCGGCGGCGATACGCGCACGCTCGTCGCGATCGGCGCCGATCTTCACCTTGATCAGCTCGTGATCTTCGAGCGCGCGGCGCGTGGCGGCCAGCACGGTTTCCGTAAGACCACCTTTGCCGACGTGCACGACCGGCTTGAGCGGATGCGCCACGCCGCGGAGGTATTTGCGCTCGGTGCTGGTCAGCCGCGTCGAATCACCGGAATCCGAGGCAGTCACGACAGACTCTTGGTGACGACTTCGAACACGTCGCGCGACAGGCCCGGCTCGGCGACGATGCGCTTGAGCTCGCAGTTCTGCATGTCGCGGCGCGCTTCGTCGTAGCGGCGCCAGCGGCTGAAGATGCCCGCCATGCGTGCGGCAACCTGCGGATTGAGCGGATCGAGCCTCAGCACGTTGTCGGCAAGGAAACGGTAGCCTGCGCCCGACGCATCGTGGAAGCGCACTGCGTTGGCGCTGCAGAACGCGCCGACGAGCGAGCGCACCTTGTTCGGATTGCGGATGTCGAACGCTTCGTGCTGCATCAGGCGCTCGACCTCGGCGAGCGTGCCCGGCAGCTCGGACGTCGCCTGCACGCCGAGCCATTTGTCGACCACCAGCGGGTCGTGCTTCCAGCGCGCATAGAATTCGTCGAGCGCCCAGCGCCGTTCCTGGCAGTCGAGGTGCGAAAGCACGGCGAGCGCAAGGATCGACTCGGTCATGTTGTCGGCGATCGCGAACTGTTCGAAGACCAGGATCTCGCACGAGCGCTCGCCGAGCCGCGACAGATATGCGAGGCACACGCCGGCCAGCGCGCGCCGCCCGACTGCGACCGAGTCGAGCATCGTCGACTCTCCGCTGCGGCATTCGCGAAAGCGCTCCTCGAGCTCGCTGCGACACGCCTCCGCAAGCTTCTGCCGCAGGAAGCTGCGCACCTCGTGAATGCCGTCGACGTCGACCTCCTTCATCTGGTCGGCGACGTACGATTCGGTCGGCAGCACGAGGGCGCGGGCAAGAAACGCGTCGTCGAGCTCGTGCGATGCGAGCGTATTGCGGAACGCCACCAGCAGGTCCGCCGGCAGCTCGAGCGGCTGCCCTTCGCGCCGGCGCTCGACGAGCTCGAGCATGCGCCGGAGCGCGAGCTGCTGGCCGGCTTCCCAGCGGTTGAACGCATCGCCGTCGTTGGCCGCGAGAAACGCAAGGTCCGCGTCGCTCCACGCGCCTTCGATCCGCACCGGCGCGGAGAAGCCACGCAACAGCGACGGAACCGGCTCGACGTCGACGTCGCAGAAACGGAACTTCTCGCGCGCCCGGCGAACCTCGAGCACGCGCGTCGGCCCTTCGAACGGCACCGGCTCGCCGGCAAGGCGCATCGGCATCTCTTTTCCATCCGGACCAAGCAATGCCATCGAGACCGGAATGTGCATCGGCAGCTTGTCTTTCTGCGCGGGAGTCGGCGGGCACTGCTGCTCGATCTCGAGCGTGAACGTGCGTTTCTTTGCGTCGAAGGTTCGCTTGACGCGGAGCACCGGAGTTCCGGCCTGCGAGTACCACAGGCGGAACTGTGTCAGGTCGATCCCGGACGCGTCTTCCATTGCACGGACGAAGTCGTCGCACGTGACCGCCTGGCCGTCGTGCCGTTCGAAATAGAGATCGGTGCCTGCGCGGAAACGCTCCGGTCCGAGCAGCGTGTGCATCATGCGGACGACTTCGGCGCCCTTGTTGTAGACGGTCGTCGTATAGAAGTTGTTGATCTCGATGTACGAGTCGGGCCGCACGGGATGGGCCATGGGCCCGGAATCTTCGGCGAACTGGTAGATGCGCAGCAGCTGGACATCGCCGATGCGGCGCACCGCCCGCGAGCTGCGATCGCCGGAGAACTCCTGGTCGCGAAACACCGTCAGGCCTTCTTTGAGGCTCAGCTGGAACCAGTCGCGGCACGTGACGCGGTTACCGGTCCAGTTGTGAAAATATTCGTGGGCCACCACGCCTTCGATCGCGGCATAGTCATCATCGGTGGCCGTGTCGGGCCGCGCCAGGACGTACTTCGAGTTGAAGATGTTGAGGCCCTTGTTCTCCATCGCCCCCATGTTGAAGTCGTCCACTGCGACGATCGAGAACACGTCGAGGTCGTACTCGCGCCCGTAGACCTTCTCGTCCCACTCCATCGAATGCTGCAGGGATCGCATCGCGTGCGAGCACTTGTCGGCATTCTGGGGCTCGACGAAGATCCGCAGCGGAACCGTGCGGCCGCTCATCGTCGTGAACGAGTCTTCGAGCGAGATGAGCTTGCCGGCCACCAGCGCGAACAGGTACGACGGCTTCGGGAACGGGTCGCGCCAGCGCGCCCACGCGCGTCCGTTTCCGGCGTCCCCGTGGCCGTCGGGATTGCCGTTCGACAGCAGCACCGGATAGCGCTCGGCGTCGGCGACGATCGTGGTCGTGAACCGGGCGAGCACGTCGGGGCGATCGAGGTAGTACGTGATGCGGCGGAAGCCTTCGGCCTCGCACTGCGTGCAGAACATCGAGCGCGACCGGTAGAGGCCTTCGAGCGCCGTGTTTTTCTCGGGGTGGACGGCGACTTCGCTGACGAGCGTGAAGCGCTCGGGCACGCCTGGAATGCGAAGGCTGCGTTCGTCGACTTCGTAGTCGCCGGGCACCAGCTCGCGTCCTTCGATCGACAGCAGGCGCAGCTCGAGGCCCTCGCCGTCGAGCACGAGGTCGCTCGACGCATCGGGACGCTCCGGATTGCGGCGTAGCGACAGCGTGGACCGGACCGTCGTCTCTTCCTCGCCGAGCTCGAAGCGGAGCTCGACGTCGTCGATCAGATAGTCGGGTGGCTTGTAATCACTGCGGTGGACCGTACGCGGCGCGTCCTGTTCCAAAAGGGCTGCTCCTCAAAAAGGCTGCCTTCTCCTGTCACAGGATCGGGTAAAGCGGAACCGAGCGGACGCTCCGATGGAGGCGATGCGCAACTGTTCCGCCCGCGACGACCTCAACTTTTCTTGATGCGACGGGCGATCGGAAGCAGCCCCGGGCATGGGTGCGGCTCGTGCGATCGTTTCAATTTCCGTTCGACGCCGGCACGGTCACGTTCACCGTGGGAAACTCATCGAGCGGCTCGAAGTTGAGTCCGCTCGCGCGAAGGACCTGGGCCGGGCCGGGCGCGAGACTGCCGTAGCCTTCGCATGTTCCGAGCTTTCCCACGTCGATCCCGGTGTAGTCGATCACGCAGATTTTCGAATGCGAATCGCCGTCGCTGCCCAGGAAGATCCCGCGCGCGTTCGTCGAAGCCGCATAGCATTCCGAGCACTCACTCGCGCCCGCATCGCCCTCGACGCGAAGGATCATCTCGGTCACCGGCACCGGCGAAGCTTCGGCGATCTCCACGCTGCCGAGCTCGTCCAGATTGCAGCAGGTCCCGCAGAACGACGTCACGCTCGACGTCGAAACGAACTGCGTCGTGCTCGTGAAGGCAACGGCCCTTCGGGCTGCAGTCGTCGTGACGGTACGCTGCGCGGTTGCGCTGCCGGATGGCGGGACGGGACGTGCCGGCGCAGACGAGCACGACGGATCTGCGGACTGTCCGGCACAGAGCTTCGGGTGCGTGTCGCACTGCTCGGCGCAGCTGCAGCCGCATCCAACAACCGCAGTGTTTGCGATTGCGTCGAGATCCGCCGGACGGGCGTGACAACGCAGAAGCGGAGCGTCGAGGTTGCAGCCGTACGCACCGGATTCCGTCGCCCGTACGTCGACGACCATGCCGGCCTCGTCGATCTGAAGCGTTGCGTTGCAGCCGGAGTCGGTGACTGCCCCGTCGAGACTACACGAGAGAAGCGAAAGATCCCCCGGCAGCGACGATCGTGGAACGCGGACGTGCGTCGCGGCGCACGTCGGGGATGCAACCAGCCGCAGCGGATCCCCGGGGCCTTCGGAACAGATCGGGCAATGGAGCGTGACCGGCAGATCGAGCGCAGACTGCAGTACGACGAGCGCGTCGTGAGCCGTATGCGCGCCGGAGCCGTCGGCGTCGCAGACACACGGTGCACAGGGCTGGAGTTGTACACTCGCGCGAAGCGCCGCGAGCGCGTCGTTCGTCGTCGTTACGCCGTTCTCGTCTGCGTCTCCGCATTCCGGTGCGCGAATCCGGAGCAATCTCGATGCGATTGCTCCGGCGCCGGTCTGCCAGACGACCAGTACACGACGCGGATCGATTGCTGCGATGGCGGGATGGCGCACCGGCCCGTCGTGGCTCAGCTGCACGACCGGCCCGAGCGCATCGCCGTCGCCGCTGAACTCCCGAACGACGATCTCTGCCGGAGTATCGCCGAGAGCGGTCGTCCACGCTGCGGCCAGCCTGTCTCCGCCGATTGTCACGGCCGCAAGTCCGTTTGCGCCGGCCGCGAGCCCTTCGTTTTTCGGTGCGCTTGCGCTGACGAGAAACGAGCGAGTCGAAGTCTCGTCGATTTTGCGCGCGCGAACTTCCGAAGTGTACACGTCGGTGTAGTACTCCGAGGTCCACAGCACGTGCACGGCCTGTCCGCCGGCAGCAAGCTCGGCGTCCACTGCACCGCCGTCGTAGGCCAGGACCTCGGAATTGTCCGCGAGCTGTCCTGCCGACGTGAGTGCGCGCACGTAAACCGACCCGAAATGATCCGAGATGGCTCGTACCCACGACAGCACGAATCCGGCCGCGGTGCGGTCGATGTCCGCATCAATGGCCGGCGCCGGACCACCACCAGCGAGCAGGAGCTCGCCGGTGGTGGGAACGCCGTCGAGTGAGAAATGCCGGCCATAGATCGTCGAGTCGTAGTACGTGACGTTTCCAATCGTCTGCGTCGTGCCTTGCGCCCATGCGACGACGAAGCCATTGGCATCGGCTGCCACCGCGGGAGCGCCTGCGTAGAAATGACCGGCCGGAGCCGCATGCGGCTCGTCGATGCGAAATTCGCCACCGACAGGATTGCCGGCTGCATCCAGGAAGCGACCCGTCACGCGCGACGCTTCGTCGTCGCCTTCGAGATCCTGCCGCCATACGACGATGAAACCGTCCCCGGCACGCGTCACGTCGGCAAGCGTGTTGTGCGCGAGCGCGCCCGCGTCGACCGCAACTGCGGGAGCGGAAGGAGATCCGGTCGCATCGAGCCTGCGTGCGCGAATTCGCGACTGGCCCCCAGTGTCGTTCCAGACCACGACGAAACCACTCGGCGACTCGGCGACAGAGGGCGACTCGGAGCCGTTCTCGCCGCTGAGTGGGATGGACGCGCCGGACGGGACCATCGCAGCACCTGCGAGGCTGGAGGCGAACATCGATGACAGTGTGAAAAGCGTAACCAGAAAACGAATCGTCATGCGGCGCGCACATTGCCGCGATTGCGCGAGCCATGGCAAGGCTCGATCTCCGCACCGGCTTGGAATGGCGGCGGCCGGGGTGCTACACGCGCGCATGCAGCTTCGACCCGCAGCCGTGGCCCTGGTCGTCCTGTGCGGATGCGGCGGCGGCGAAGCGCTGATGGCGCGGCCGTCGCCGCCGCCCGCCTCACTCGTCATTCGCCACGTTCGCATCTTCGATGCGCCGCGGGCGTCGCTCGCTGCCGGGCCTGTCGATGTACTGGTCGAAGGCGGCCGCATCGCCAGAATCGCGGAGACCGGCATCGAGACAGGGCAGGCGCGAGAGATCGACGGATCCGGCGGCGTACTGCTGCCCGGCCTGGTCGATGTCCACACGCACACGGCTTCGTCATCCAATCCGCCGGGTGCGACGGGCTTGCTGCCCGACGTCGAAGGAAATCTCGCAGCATTCCTTTATGCCGGCGTCACCACCGTTCTCGACCTCGGAAACCTGACCCCGGCCGTATTCGCCGAGCGAGACGCCGTTGCGTCGGGCAGCATGCTCGGCCCGCGCGTCTACGCCGCGGGTCCGGTGTTTACCGCAAGCGGCGGACATCCGGCCAACGTGCTGCGCGCGTGGCTCCCCTGGTACCTCGGCTGGTACGTGCTGCCGCGAGCAACGCGCGAGGTCGACGATGCGGCCGCGGCGCGCCGCGCGGTCGCCGAGCTTGCGCCGCAGCATCCGGAGATCCTCAAGATCACGATCGATGCCGAGGCGCGCGGCGTCGTGCCATGCCTTTCGCTGGAGACGATGAGGGCGATCGTCACCGCAGGTCATGAGGCCGGCGTCCGTTCGATTGCGCACGTCGGAAGCTCGGCCGAAGCGGGCCTCGCTGTCGAAGCCGGCGTCGATGCGCTGGCTCATTCGCCGTGGCGCGACGAGCTTACGGATCAGGTGATCTCGGCCATCGCCGCGAGGCACGTGCCGGTAATCGCGACGCTGGCCGGCTGGGACATCGCAGGCAGCCCGCGAAAGTCACGCGGAGATTTCCTGCCGATCGAGCGCGAGGTCGCATCCGCAGAGTTGATCGATCGACTGCTGACGACTGCGCCTCTTCGCGACGAAGACAGCGTCGCGTTCGTTGCGGCGGCCGGCGCCGCGCACGAAGCGCGCAGGCGCAACGTGGCAAGGCTGCGCGCGGCCGGCATCACCGTGCTGGCGGGCAGCGATTCGCTCAACCCCGGCATCATCGCGGGTGCCGGCCTTCATCTCGAGCTGGCGAAGCTCGTCGATGCGGGAATGACGCCTGCCGAAGCACTGCGCTCCGCGACGTGGGACAATGCCCGTTTTCTTGCCGGTGAAACTCCGGAGTTCGGCGAGATCGCCGTTGGCAGGAGGGCCGACCTCGTGCTGGTCGCCGGCGATCCGACCGCGAACATCGCCGATCTCGGCCGTATTCAGCAGGTGATTCTCGGCGGCGTGCCGCTCGCGCGAGCGCCTCGCCGCGCCGACTGATGCAGCCATCCCGCTTTGACCGTCAGGCAGCGGATACTCTTTGATATTTGTCAGGCGGCGGCCGTGCGTGCGCGCTCGTCGCTTGCGTCTGCAGACCGGGCGTCTTCCTGCCAGACGACTTCGTATAGCGGAACCTCTTCCGCCATTCCGTCGAGGCAGCGAGTTCCGTGATGACGGAACTGGAAGCCTTTTCCCGCCGCCAGAAGGCGGACGACGTCCGAGACCAGAACCTGGCCTCCCGCAGCGCAATCAGTGATGCGGGCTGCAACGTTGACGACGGTTCCGAACAGATCGCCGCCATCGACGATCGGTGCGCCGGCGTTCATGCCTACGGCAATCCGCAGCGGAGCCGGCTGAGCGCTCGTCAGTGTCCACGCGTGCGAGGTCGCCTGGATCGACAGCGCCGATTCGATCGCGCGCGACGCCGACGCGAAGCACGCCATGATCCCGTCGCCGGTATGCTTGATCTCGCGGCCGCCGGTGTCGGCCAGCGCCGCGCGGACGATGCGGTCGTGGACCAGGACCAGCTCGCGGGCGGCGCGGTCGCCGAGCCGATCGGTAAGACCGGTGTAGTCTTCGATGTCGGTGAAAAGGACGGTCAGGTCCGCATCACCGAGAGGCTCGGCGCTCGTGCGCTCGATGCCGAACAGTCCAAGCGCCCCGGCCGGCACGAGCTTTCGAATTTCCTGCCTGATGTCCATGCCACCTCACCTCTTCCAGACCTCCGCGATTGCCCCCAGGCGGCGGCGTGCGCCGCGCGCTGCCGTCGGAGAGTAACGCGGCCCCGCTCTAATGCAACGCGTCATGGTCGTGAAACCATCGAGATTCACGGCAGCTCTGCCGCTTGATGCGTTCGTCCGAACGTCCGATGGTCGCATCGCGATGACGGAGCCGGAGCGCGAGATCGACGAGATCCTTTCGACGATGCAGCACATTGCCGTCGTCGGGATCTCGGACAACCCCGCGCGACCGTCCAATGAGGTCGCGTCCTATCTCCTCAAGCATGGGTTCAGGATTTCGTTCGTAAACCCCATGCTGAAAGAGGTTTTCGGCATGGCGTGCAAGCCTGATCTCGGCACGGTCGACGGGCCGGTCGACGTCGTCGACGTGTTCCGCCGGTCCGAGGAGGCAGGCGCCGTCGTCGACGAAGCGATCGCGATCGGCGCGCGCGCCGTGTGGCTTCAGGAAGGCGTCATCGACGAAGCCGCCGCCGAGCGAGCTCGTGCGGCCGGCCTGCTCGTCGTGATGGATCGCTGCATCGAGAAGGAGCATGCCCGCCGGATGGCGTCTGGTCGCACGGCCTGACCGCCGCGATCCTGGCCCGGCTCGATCTACCGATGGTCGGGGTCTGCAGGGCGGAGAGAGCGGTTGCGAACCACCCTCGGGACGTAGGAAAACCGGACCGACTCAGCCATAGTGGCCAGCTCGCGCGCCGCCACGGCACGCGAAATTCATTCGACGACCAACAGGCCGCCGGGCCTGCCGGGCCTGTCGGACCCAACGGGAAGACACGATGACCACCCGCAAGACCTCCTCCGCCGCACACCTGGGACTCGCCCCGGCCAAACACCCGATGGCCGGCACCGTGATGACAGGAGCCGACGCGGTCGTACAGGTCCTTGCGGACGAAGGCGTCGATACGATCTTCGGCTACAGCGGCGGCGCGATCCTGCCGACCTACGACGCGGTCTTCCGCTACAACGAGTCGAACCCGTCGCGCCGGATCAATCTGCTGGTGCCCGCCACCGAGCAGGGCGCAGGATTCATGGCGGCCGGATACTCGCGCTCCAGCGGCCGCGTCGGCGTCGCGCTCGTCACGTCCGGCCCCGGCGCCACCAACACCGTCACGCCGGTGCGCGACTGCCAGGCCGATTCGATTCCGATGGTGCTCATCTGCGGCCAGGTGCCGCGCGCGGCCATCGGCACCGACGCGTTCCAGGAAGCGCCGGTCTTCAACATCATGTCGCCGTGCGCCAAGCACGTGTTCCTGCTGACCGATGAAACCAAGATCGAAGAGACGATGCGCAGCGCATTCGATATCGCGCGCAGCGGCCGTCCCGGTCCGGTGGTCGTCGACATCCCGCGCGACGTGCAGCTCACGCAAGGCGCGTTCCGCGGCTCGGGCCTGCTCAAGCTGCGCGGCTACGATGAGCGCCGCAGCGAGCAGGCGCGCCATCACGTCGATGCGCAGGCGGCCAAATCGTTCTTCGAAATGCTCTCGCGCTCGGAGCGCCCGCTGCTGTATGTCGGCGGCGGCGTGCCGAACGCCGAAGCCTCCCCGGAACTGCGCCGCTTCGCCGAGCGCTTCGGGATACCGGTCGTGACGACGCTGATGGGCATCGGATCGATCGAGACGACGTCGGAGCTGGCGCTGCACATGCTCGGCATGCACGGCACCGCGTACGCGAACTACGCCGTCGAAGACTGCGACTTCCTGTTCGCCGTCGGCGCGCGCTTCGACGATCGCGTGGCCGGCAAGGTCAAGGAATTCGCGCCGGGCGCGCGCATCGCGCACCTCGACGTCGACGCGTCCGAGATCGGCAAGGTCAAGGGCGTCGACTGGTCGTGCGTGGTCGACGCCAAGCGCGGCCTCGCCGAGCTGCTCGAGGCCGGAAAGGCATTCCGCAAGGATTTCTCGGCGTGGCGAGAGCACGTCGCGAAGCTGCGCAAGGAGCATCCGCTCGACTACAACCACGACGCCGAGGCGATCCAGCAGGAAGAAGTGCTGATCGAGATGAACCGCATTACCAAGGGCGAAGCCATCGTGGCGACCGGCGTCGGCCAGCACCAGATGTGGGCTGCGCAGTACCTCGATTTCAAGAACCCGCGCGACTGGCTGACGTCGGGAAGCATGGGAACGATGGGGTTCGGCCTGCCCGCGGCGATCGGCGCGCAGCTCGCCAATCCCGGCCGACTCGTCATCGACGTCGACGGCGACGGCAGCATCCGTATGAACCTCGGCGACCTCGAAACGCTGACCAACTACGACATTCCGGTCAAGGTGCTGCTGCTCAACAATCTCGGCGACGGCATGGTTCGCCAGTGGCAGGACCTGTTCTACGCGAACCGCTACTCGGGCTCGGACAAGACGCTTCACAAGAAGGACTTCGTCAAGGCCGCCGAGGCCGACGGATTCGGCTTCGCGCGCCGCGTGGTGGCGCGCGCGGATCTTGCGGCGGCGCTCGCCGACTTCATTTCGTTCGACGGTCCCGCGCTGCTCGAAGTCATGGTCGACCAGCGCGAGCACGTCTACCCGATGATCGGCCCGGGCATGGGATACAAGGACATGCTCACCGGCAAGAACATCCGCGCGCGGACACCTCCGAAGAAAGTCGCCGACTCGACCGAAGGCGGCTATTTCTAGCCGCCCGACTTCGCGCCCTGCTCCGTGCGCGGTCCGTACCGGCGCGATTCGTTGGCGTCGTTCGCAATCGTTCCGCTGCGCCTTCGCTGGCCTTCGGCCGGCTGCCTGCGCAGACGGATGCGCCGGATGCGGCATCGCTCGGCGTACGCGCTGCGTTTCATCCGCAGCAGCCCCTCGCGGATGTACTGGGGATCCAGACACAGCGTCGTGCAGATGTTCTCGAACGAGAACGGCGAGTCGGAGTCCGTGCTCGCAACCCAGCTCTCGACTTCGAATCCCCGCCGGCGCCGCAGCGGATTGGCCGAGCGAAGTCCGTATTGAAACGTCACCAGCGCATCCTCCATCACCGCAAGCATCAGCTTGAACTCGGGAGCCCATGCCCTGGTATCGCAATCGAGGTCGATGGTCTTCAGCGACAGATCTTCGTTGCAGCCCGTCATCGCAGAGTCTCCTGGTCCGGGAGTTTTCGCGTCGATGAGCCGGCCCCTGTTTCCCGGTCACCGCGGAGCGTTCGAAAGCGAACGTCACATGCGGACTCTACGAACCGGCTGCCTTTCCTGCTTGACCCCGGACGCCAAACGCTTGATCCGCGCCGCCATCCTCTCTAAGCGACGTCCGGCAGGGATTTGATGTAGGGTTTTGATGTGATGATCGGCACGTTCCTCGCTTCGGAAATCCGGCTCCTTTCGCGCGCGCTCGAGGATCGGGGGATCGATGCCGGCGAGGTGCTTCGCAGCGCCGGTCTGAATCCGGCGCTCGTCGAGCAGCCGCGCGCACGCTTTCCTTTCGATCGTGTCGCGGCCGCGTGGGCGCGAGCCGTCGAGATCACCGGCGACGCGGATCTCGGACTGGACGCGGTCAACTGGTACCGGCCGACAGATTTTCACGGGCTCGCGGTCGTCGTTCTCGCCAGCGCAGATCTCGCGACAGCGCTGCAGCGGTTCGCCCGCTACCACACCGTCGTCAACACGGCGCTCAAGATCCGCCTCGACAAAAAGAGCACCCGGATCGATCTCCTCTGCACGCCGCTCAAAGTGGATCCGCGCGCCGTTCGCGTTCTCGAAAGCGGCCGCAGCGCGATTCTGATCGACCTGCTGCGGAGCGCGATCAGCGGCCCGCTCGATCCGCTCGAGGTCGCGTTCACGTATCCGAAACCGGAAGGCGGCAGCCGGGTGAGCGAGGCGCTGCGCGCACGGGTCGTCTACGGTGCGCCCGAATGGAGGATCTCGTTTCGAAGCAGCGACGCCGATCGGCCGTTCCTCGCGTCCAACCGCGAGCTCGCGCGCAGCAACGACCACGTGCTCGACCAGATGGTCCAGAGCCTGCGCCAGGACGATCTGGTCTCGCGCGTGAAGATGGCGATGGTCGACGAGCTTCCGTCGGGTACGCCGTCCGAAGACAGCATCGCGAAAGTGGTCTCGATGAGCCCGCGGTCGCTGCAGCGGCGCCTCGCGTCGCTGCACACGAGCTTCAAGGAGCTGCTGGCCGCGGTGCGCCGCGAGCTCGCCGAGCAGTACGTCGACGACCGCAGCATTCCGGTGACCGAGATCAGCTACATGCTCGGGTTCTCGGACCTCTCTTCGTTCTCGCGTGCATTCAAGCGCTGGACCGGACGTTCGCCGGCGGAGCGGCGCCAGCGCGCGACCGCGTAAGCATCGTGACGGCGCGCCGACTCGCCGCTGCGTGAGGATCCCGGCGAGACGCGCCGGCGCTCGGCCGTGAGCTTCGCTGGCCACATCGTCCGGCGTCTGTTTTAAGCGGAGCGCAATGGCTACTGCCGCTACCGAGCGCGAAGGCGCCGTCATCCAGGGCCGCGTCGTCCCCTACCCTGTCGTCGTTCGCGAGGCCGCGTCCGCGTCGGCCACGTACCTCGTCGATGCCGCAGCAGCGCGCGCGCTGCTGCCGTGCCCCGACCTCGACGTCGTCGAGCTTCTTCCCGGCCGTGCGCTCTTCAGCCTTGCGTGCATCGACTACATCGACAACGACCTCGGCGACTACAACGAAGTGTCGTTCGCACTCTTCGTGCGCGAACGGAACGCGCCGCGCGGCATCCCGTGGCTCGGCACCGCGATCGATTTCCTGCGCGGGCGCGTCAGCACGTATATCTTCTGGCTTCCGGTCGATCAGGCATTCACGCGCGAAGCCGGCGAGACGATGTGGGGATTCCCGAAGACGATCGAGGAGATCGCGTTCGACCATGCCGGCGAAAGGGCCACGTGCCGGCTCGTCAGCGGCGGCAGGCACGTTCTGACGTTCTCGATGCCTCGCGGCGGCGCCCGCGAGCTTCCCGCAAACGAAATGACGACCTACACGCGGATGGACGGGCGCACGTGCGCGACGCGCTTCGTCTCGTCGTCACGCGGCGTCGGGTTCTCGCGCTCCGGAGTCGATCTCGTGCTCGGCGATCATCCGATGGCCGCTACGCTGCGCGGGCTCGGTTTGCCGAAAGCGCCGCTGATGGCGGTTTGGATGGAACACATGCAGGCGACGTTCGATCCCGCGCGTCCGCTGTAGTCGTCCGAAACGCTAGCGGTCCGTCGCGCGAAGCCTGCGGCTGCGAATGTCTTCGAGCAGCCCTTCGCAGGCGCTCTCCAGCATGTCGAGGACGATCTCGAATCCTTCGTCGCCGCGCGCGTACGGATCCGGCACTTCGTCGTAGCGAACGGCTGGCGCGAACGACAGCATTGCCGAGACCTGCGCGCGTTTGTTCGGCCCCGCCTGCGATTCGAGCGTCTTCAGATACGCAAGGTTCTCGCGATCCATCGCGAGGATGTAGTCGAACTCGTCGAGATCGGACACAGCCACGCGCCGTGCGCGATGCGACGAAAGATCGTATCCGCGCCGTTTCGCGGCGCGCGCCGAGCGCGGATCGGCGCCTTCGCCCACGTGGTACGCGTGGGTTCCGGCCGAGCACGACTGGATGCGGTCCGAGAGCCCGGCGTCCAAGACGAGGCGTCGGAAGACCCCTTCGGCGGTCGGAGAGCGGCAGATGTTGCCGAGGCAGACGAACAGCACGCGGACGGCGGGAGCGGATGATGACACGACGGATCTCACTTACCGCTCGACGACCGGCAGCTCTATTCGTTGGGAGCGAAATAGCCGAAGAACGCAACGCTCGGGCGAACGCCTTCGGATGCACAGATATTCTTCCCGGGAAGAAGCGTGATGGGGGGAAACGAGTAGACACCCGCACCATACGTACTGCTATTCAGCAGAATCGTCGGACAGGTGGAAAAAACATATCTTGCGGGATTCGGGGCGTCGGGGATGGAAAAGTTGGTGCAGAAATACTGCGACGGCGGCACGGCCCAGCTCGCTCCGGTCAGGACCAGAACCATCCCGCTGGGAACGGCAAACGGAACCGCCGAGTGTCCGCCCACGCTCATCGTAGCGAGCCCGCTTGCCGAGCCACACTGGCCGTAGCTTGCAGGAGTTCCCAGATAGAGAATGAGGTTGCTGCTCGGCGGACGTCCGGCTGCCGAGGATTCGAGCGTGGCGACGCGCTCGTCGAGATCGTTCAGCAACTCCGCATCGGCGGGCTCCCCGGGATCGCCTTTCGGTCCCTTGCAATCCTCGACGCTGCACGCATCGTCGCCGGACACGTCCTCTTCGGCATCGCAGACGCCGTTGTTGTCCGTGTCCCAGCAGCTGAGACCGGCGGGACAGCTCAGGTCGACCGACTGGCCAACCGAGAATTTGAGGAGCCTGAGCGCATCGCTCGTGACGACTTTGCCGTTGTTGTCGAGATCGCCACACGTGGTCGCAGTCGCTACTGAACACGTCACAGCGAGCGTGATCCCGACGTGCACGAGCAGATTGTGCAACCGTTGAACCATCCGTTGCCTCCCGAAGATCACGCTGGCGGTGAATTCGATGTCTGGGCGATCGAAGCGCAAAGGTCCGTCAACCGCCGCGTTGAAGCCAGCCCTCGCCCGCCTCTTGTCCGGAGCTCTGGCTGTCCCGCTCACGCCGTCGGCCTTTCGTCGATCGCCTCGATCGCGACCAGATCGTCATGCGAGTGGCGTGACACTTTCGGGAGAACCCACGGAAGCGCGATCGCGAGCATCGCTCCTCCGAGCCCGCCGACCAGAGCCGGTGCACGCGGACCATACGCGTCGACGAGCGCTCCGGCAGCCGCGCTCGAGACGACGCCGCCGATGCCGACTCCGATCATGTAAACGAGCCCTTGCGCGGTCGAGCGCAGCTTTCCAGGCACGACGGCTTCCACGTAAAGCGCGCTGCCGACGACGAACCCGGCGACCGCGACCCCGTGCAGCACCTGCACGTAGTAGATCGCATCGAGACTGTGCGCCGACGCGCATACCAGCCAGCGCGTGGCATCGGCCGCGATTCCGATGCCGATCAGCTCGCGGGCGCCGATCCACGACGGTGCGGCGGCCACGCCGGCGAGCAGCGGAATCTCGAATGCGAGCATCCAGATCCACATGTGGCTGACGACGTCGAGGCCGCCGCCGAGCGAACGCACATAGAGAGGAAACATCACGAGCGGACCCTGCAGGAACATGTACGTGACGAGCGTGACGGCGAGCAGCCGAGGGTACGGACCGCCGGCAAACAGCAGCCGCCAATCGCCCGACGCGGCGCGAAGCGAAACGGCACCGCCGCGCGGCAGTGCGAGCGAAATGAGCGACGCCGTCCCCATCGCGGCGCATGCGGCAAACAGCATGAGCCCGAGGTGCGGCTCCGACGCGTGCGACGCGGCGGACTCTGCGGGCGGCACGAGAGCTCCGAACGCGTGCAGCGCGGCCGGAAATCCGGCGACCGCAACAAGATAGCCGAGCGTTCCCGCCGAGCGCACGATCCCGAACGCATGGCGTCCGCGCTCGCGCAGCAGCGCCATCGAAACCGAGACCGACATCGGCATGACCGACGTCGAGAACACCGCGAGCAGCAGGGTCGCGAGCAGGACCGACCCGAACGTGCGCTCGAATGCGAGGTGCGCGTAACCGATCGATGCTCCGGCCGTAACCAGAGAGAGCATTCGCACGCGCGAGCCGCTGCGATCGGCCAGGACGCCCCACAGCGGCTGCGCAAGCAGGCCGGCGAGCGGAATCGCTGCGGTGACCAGGCCGGTCTCCTTTCCGCTCAGCCCGAGATTCTCCGAGAGGTAGAGACTGAACAATGGGAAGAACAGCCCGAGCGCAATCAGCGAAACAAACCAGTAGAGCGAAAGCACCGCAGAGGCTGGCACGCGCCCCAATAGCCGAGCGGCGTCGCAGCCGCATACCGGCGGCGTGCAGGAATCGCGTCCGGCATTCGCCGCGGATTGCGACGCGCAGCTGCTGGCGACGATTCTCCAGTGCGGGCGAGGTCAGGGCGTGCTACTAACGAGAGCGATGACGCGCGCCGGCACCACCCCGATCCGTCTGCCGGCGAGCAGATCGTCTGGCCATCGCCGCGGCCCGCGGACGTTTGCTGTCGTGCTCGCGGCTGTGCTGGCCGCGTCCGGCATCGGAATACCGACCGCTGCGCACGCGCGCCATTTCGGTTTCTTCCCGCAGGTTCCGCTTCTCGACTTCGGTCCGATCGAGGATCAGCTCGAGATCCTCGTGCGCGACCGCGAGATCCTCGCGGTCGATGCATGGACTCATGCGATCACATCGGTCGACTTGTTCCGCGGCGAATCGGTGCTGTGGACAGGCGTGCGCGGACGGGTTGCGCTGGCCATCACCGACCGCCGCGCGCTCGCAACGGTTCCGGGACTGTCGTCGTGGGCCGAGCGCGCGTTCGAGCTGCGCGAGTCGAGCCCGGAGCGGATTCTTCTCGGCGATCGCGTCGCACTGCTGGTCACCGACCGCAGGGTGTTCGGGTTCGAAGGCGTAAGCGGGAGCTGGAGCGAAGCCGGACTCGGCCCGCGCGAGGAGGTCCTGCTGGCCGACGCGGGAACCAACGTCGCTGTTGCCGTCACGCGTACGCGCGTGCTCGGTGTCGCCGCCGCACGCGGCGGTCTGTTCCAGGCCGACCTCGGAATCCGCGAGGAGGTGCAGTCGCTGCATGCGCACGGAAGTCTCGCGACGGTGACGACGCGACTGCGGCTGCTCACGTTCCGTGCTCCCGACGGAATCTGGCAGTCGACCGATCTGTCTTTCCGTTGAAATGAATGGCTATTGGTATGGGTGCTTCGAGGTCCTGAGCCGCGCGCAACCAGCCTGATTTCCACGCCCGGCCGGCGCCGAAGAAAGCGTCGAAAACGATGAGTGACTGTTACCCATGTACTCGGTCTGATTCGTTACCCATGTTCCAGTTCGCACCGACATCGCGACGACGCTTCAATAACAAAAGTGGCATACCGCCCGTGATTCGCGCCCGGCAGGACGCAACCAGATCAGTGAGCGAGGTCGACAGGACACTCTCGACCTTGCCGTTCCGCTGACGTCGCCCGACGCGGCGCGTATCCAAGCCCGACGCCGCGCGTGTATGATCCGCCAAACCCTCGGACCCGTCGCCACCGGTGCAGGTGCTCAAGACACCGATCCCCCGAGGGTGATGCATCGAACGAAACCTGGATCACATTCCCCGCGGAATGCTCGTGCGCCACGACCGCGCGGGCCGCGCTGCGCATCGCAACAACAAACCCATCGCCCGTAGCGGCATCGACATAAGCAGCTGCCCAGCCGCTACTCGTGCGCACCGTGTGCGACGAGGAAGTCGACGGTCGCCGCATCGACTCCTCGGGCCTTGGCTTCCGCCAGCGGCCGTCGGCCTTCGCGATCGACGGCGTTGACGTCGGCACCGGACTCGACCAGCAGCCGTGCGGCTGCGTCCTGTTTCTGCTTGAGCGCGAAGTGCAGCGGCGTCTTCGAGGCCAGGTCGGAGAGATTCACGTTCGCACCGCGCGCGATGAGCACGCGGATCACCTCGATCTTGCCGTCCATCGACGCGGCAATCAGCGGCGTATAACCGTACGCGTTGCGGACGTCGGGATTGGCGCCGCTGTCGATCAGCGCCGTCACCGTCTCGATAAAGCCGTTCTGCGCGGCGTAGTGCAGCGGCGCCCGGTCACTGCCGTCGAGGGCGTCGACCTTCGCGCCTTTCTTTGCGAGGAAGCGCACCATGTCGGGTTTGTTGCCCCAGACGGCCGAGAAAATCGGAGTCGCGCTGTTGCGCCCGAGCGTCTCCACGCCGTAGCCGGCGTCGATCGCACGCTCGACGCCAGCGATATCCCCAGCGCCGGCGGCTACGTGAATCGCGTTCTTCGAAACCGGCTCGGCCGGCTTTGAGCAGGAAACCGCGAGCAGAGCGGTAACGCCGGCGAGTGCGGCCATCCATTTTTCGGGAGCTGCGCTCCCGGCGCGACGATAGTGATGCATTCCAAGGACCTCGATCGGGACGCTATCGCGAGCCGCCCGGGCATGCACGGCGAATTCTCGTTGCGTGTGCGCGGGCCCGAGTTGCGAACGAGCACGCGCGTGGCTACACCGGACGCCTGCCCCTCGGATCGTCTCCATGTTCTGGCTTTACTCCGGTTTCCTCGTCCTCGTCTTCGCGCTGCTCGCGCTCGATCTTGGAGTGCTCAACCGCAAGGCCCACATCATCGGGGTCCGCGAGGCGATGGGCTGGTCGGCGATGTGGATCACCCTCGGGCTGCTCTTCACGGGCTTCATCTATGTCGCCTATGACGGACACTGGTTCGGGCTCGGGACAGCCATCGACGTCGTCGACCGCACGACGAACGACGGCGCGCGGGCGGTGCTCAAATATGTCACCGGCTACCTCGTCGAGCTCTCGCTGAGCGTCGACAACCTGTTCGTGATGGCCGTCGTTTTCTCGACGTTCGGGGTGCCGGGACTCTACCAGCACCGCGTGCTGTTCTGGGGGATCCTGGGCGCTCTCATCATGCGCGGCGGCATGATCGGCGCGGGCGCGGTGCTGATCCACAACTTCGACTGGATCCTCTACGTGTTCGGCGCGTTCCTGCTCTACACGGCGTACGGGATGCTGCGCTTCGAAATGGACAGCCCCGAGCCGCAGAACAACGCCGTCGTCCGTTTCGCGCGGCGCTTCCTGCCGGTGACCCGCCACTACCACGGCGAGAGCTTCTTCGTCCGGGCCGGCAGCGAGGCCTCGCTCCGGCCGCCGGTACCCGGACATGGGGTCCACGATCGCGACCCCGCGGTCGACGCCGCCGCTCCCGGCACGCTGATGATGACGCCGATGTTCCTCGCGCTGCTCGTCGTCGAAACCTGCGACGTCGTGTTCGCCGTCGACTCGGTGCCCGCGATCTTCTCGATCACGGCCGATCCGTTCCTGGTTTTCACCAGCAACATCTTCGCGATCCTCGGCCTCCGTTCACTGTTCTTCGCGCTCGCGGGCATGCTCAACCGCTTCCACATGCTCGAGGTTTCGCTGGCGCTCGTGCTGGCGCTGGTCGGCATCAAGATGCTTGTCGGCGAGTGGCTCGGGAAATTCTTCGGCGAGAGCTACAACCTGTACGTGCTCGGGCTCGTCGTGCTGATCCTGATCGGCGGCGTCGTCCTTTCGCTGGTCCTCCCGCAACCCGACGAGCACGACAAAAAGTAGCCGTCAGGTCGTTGCGGTCGCGCGTGCGGGAGCGAGCGCACGCGACGCATCGTCCGCGAAGCGCAACGCGTCCGCTGTCGATAGCCGCGAGACGGTCACGCGCAGCCCGGGTGCGCTGCGCACGCGAAAGCGCTCGCCGGGTGCGACGCTCCAGCCGGCCAGCGCCAGCACCTGCATTGCGTACGCTTCCTCGCGGACCGGAATCCAGAGGTTGAGGCCCGATGCTCCGGTGGCGGCAATGCCGCGTGCCGCGAGCGCATCGATGACGGCGCGGCGCCGCGCTTCGTAAGCCTTTTCCGCGCGAGCGACCGACGCGCCGACCGATGCGTCCGCCAGTGCTGCGACCACCAGGCGCTGCAGCAGCCGGCTGACCCAGCGCATGCCGACGATCTGGCGAGACTCGACCCTCGCCACGACGTCGGCGGATCCGGCCAGCAGCGCGACGCGAACGTCGGGCCCGAGCGCTTTTGCCATCGAGCGCAGGTACGCATGCCGCATTCGCCTCGGCGATCCGAGCGATTCGAGCGGCGCACCGGCCACACCGGCCGCGTGATCGTCTTCGACGAGCAGCACCGACGGATGGCGATCGAGGATGCGGCGCAGCTCGGCCGCACGCGACTTCTCGATGCGACCGCCGGTCGGATTCTGCGCGCGCGGCGTGATCACGACCGCATGCACGCCGCCGGCAAGCGCGCGCGCGAACGATTCCGGAACCGGACCGTCGGCATCGATCGCGAACGGAACCGGCACGAGCGCAAGCGCAGCCAGCAGGTCGAGAAGCCCCGCGAACGCCGGATCCTCGACGGCTACCTTGTCGCCGGCACGAAGCTGCGTCGTCAGCACGCGTTCGATGCCGTCCATTGCGCCCGAGACCACGGCAAGCGCGGGCGCTTCGACACCGTCGGCCGCAAGCAGACGGTGACCTGCGGCGTGAAGCTCGGGCAGCACGCACGGCGCGCCGTAGAGGTCGCGCGGAAACGGCAGCTCACGCAGCAGCGGCTCGAGATCGGGAAGAAGCTCGGGATCGGGATTTCCGTCGGACAGATTGATGGTACCGGCCGCGTGCGGAATCGGCAGACGCGGCGGCGCCGATTCGCGGCGGGCGATGCGCGTGCCACGCCTGCCCTGCCCCACGACGAGCCCGCGCTGGCGAAGCGTGCGGTACGCCGCGGCGACGGTCGTCGGGCTCACGCCGAGCGATTCGGCGAGCGATCGTACCGGCGGCAGCGAGGCTTCCGCCTGAAGCCGTCCCGACTGCAGCGACTCCTCGATGCTGCGCGCGATTGCATCCGCGCTGCGACCTGTGATACCTGAACGTGCCGACACAATGAATGGTTTGTAGTGTAACAAACTCCGGCGCGGTTGGCAAGCCGGAAATCCGCAGCCCGAAGGGCGAGGATCAAGACGTCCGCAGCCCGCAAGGGCGAGGATCAAGACGTCCGCAGCCCGCAAGGGCGAGGATCAAGAAAGACAGGAGAAGTCCCATGAGCACCTCGACGATCACCGAATCCCCGAACCCGACCACGTATCCGGCGACCCCGCGCACGACGCTCAAGCGTCTGGCCGTGCGCGGGCGCTACGATCGCGCGGCCGTGCATGCGGTGCTCGACGAGGCCCTGGTCTGTCACGTTGCGTTCGTGGCCGACGGTTCGCCGGTCGTGATCCCGGTCGCCTACGCGCGCATCGGCGACGACCTGTACCTTCACGGCTCGACCGCCAATCGCATGCTTCGCACGCTCGCCGGCGGCGGTCCGGCGTCGATTGCGGTCACGCTGCTCGACGGCCTCGTGCTGGCACGCTCGGCGTTCCATCACTCGGTCAACTATCGTTCGGTGGTCGTGTTCGGCACCGGAGAGCGCGTGACCGATCCTGACGAGCATGCGCGCGCGCTCGCCGCGGTCGTCGAGCACGTGGTGCCGGGAAGGTCGGCGTACGTGCGCGGGCCAAACCGCGAGGAAAGCCTGCGCACGCTCGTCGTACGCTTTCCGATCATCGAAGTGTCGATGAAGGAGCGCATGGGCGGGCCGGTCGACGACGAGGAAGACTACGACCTCGGGATCTGGGCCGGAACGATCCCGCTGACGACGGTCTTCGGTGCTCCCGTCGACGATCCGCTGCATGCTCCACGCGCCGAGCCGCCGGAGCACGCACGAAGCTATCGCCGCCCGTCCGTGAACGGCGCCGTCCCCGAGTAACCGTGCGCTGCGGTCTGGCCACTGGCGCGCCCCGTCGCTATGGTCCGCCGCAGCAATGTCCGGGGAGAGCGATGCAGCGTCCGTCGTCGAAAGCGGCCGCCTTTGGGAAGAGTTCTGCGATGCGCTGAAGGACGCCGGCAAGATCGTCGCGTGCGATCTTGCCGGCGATCCGCTCGACCGCGCCGAGGGCTACCGTTACCTGACGAGGCTCACGCGTCTTGCGCTCGAGAAATTCCTCGAGCATGCCGATCCGCTCGCGCCGACGTTCTACCGGCTCAGCCATGAGACGGCCAAGATCGGCTGCGACAATCCCGACAGCTTCTACCAGAACGCCGCCATCGACGGCTCGTGCGAATATCGCCTCTACGGAACGCGCGGCACCATCGCGTATCTGGGCATCGGTGCGTATTACGGGCACTACGGATCGAGCGCGCGCTCGGGCTGCAGCGACTATCTCGAAAGCACGCGCATGAAGGTCGGGCCCGACGGCCGCCTCGAAATCATCCTTTCCGCCAGGCCGCATCCGGGAAACTGGATTCGGCTCGAGCCCGATTCGTCGATGCTGATCGTGCGGCAGAATTTTCTCGACCGCAGCACCGAGACCATCGCCGACCTCAAGCTCGAACGCATCGGCGCCGACGGCCCGCCCTCTCCTCTTACCAGCGAGCGGCTGGTCGCCGGCCTTCGCGGCGCGGGCTCGTACGTAGCCGGAACGGCGCGACTGTTCGCCGACTGGGCGCGCGCGTTTCGCACGCGGCCGAACCGCATGCTCGCGCTCGATCCGAAAGTGACCGGCGGCGCGCACGGCGATCCCAATATCTTTTTCTACATGGGATGGTGGCAGCTCGCGCCGAACGAAGCGCTCGTCATCGAAGCCACGCCGCCCGAATGCGAATACTGGAACTTCCAGCTCAACAACGTCTGGATGGAATCGCTCGACTACCGCTACCTTCCCGTCTCGACCAACAAGCACACCACGCGCTATCGCAGCGACGGATCGTTCCGCATCGTGATCTCGGCGGAGAACCGCGGCTTCGCGAACTGGATGGACACCGGCTCGCACCAGCGCGGCACGATGGGCCTGCGCTGGATCAAGGCGAAGGACCATCCGCAGCCGTCGGCGCGTGTCGCGCTTCTGTCCGAGCTCGAGCCCGACTGACGACAGAGCGGCCGAGATTGCGAAATCTGCCACGATGACGACCGAGCGCGACCAACGCCTGCCCGTACGCCTGCTGAACGCGGCCGCACGAACGCTCGAGAAGCTCGGCCGCCGCCGCAAGGGATTCGTCGAATCCGAAGAAGCGATGGTAGAGGCCGCGAGCAAGGCCGCCGGCGGCGGGACCGATCTTGGCGCCGACGACTATCGCGACGGCCTGTCGGTGCTGCTGCGCGCGTACGACGAAGAGTCGCGCCTGAATCCGTTCGGGCGCTGGATGGTCACGCAGCAGCTCGTCGGGCTTTTCCGCGGACGCCTCGAGTGCGAGCGCTGGCGGCGCGAGCGGCCGGAGATCTTCGGCAGTGAAATCCGCCGTCCGATCTTCATCCTCGGTCTGCCGAGAACCGGAACGACCGCGCTGCATGCGCTGGTCGCGCAGGATCAGGCCAATCAGGCGCTCGAATACTGGCTCGGCGCCTCGCCGAAACCGCGCCCGCCGCGGGAGCAGTGGGACAAGGATCCGCGCTTCAAGCAGGCCGCGCAGGGCCTCGGCCTTTCGTACTGGCTCGACCCGCGCCTGAAGGCGATCCACCTTCTGACCGCCGACGGTCCGGAAGAATGCCGGCTGCTGCTGCAGCATACGTTTCGCGACGACAGCTTCGAGTGCAACACGACGATTCCGAGCTATTCGGCGTGGTACGACTCGTGCGACATGAAGCCCGCGTACCTTCGCCATCGCGACCTTCTGCGCCTCGTCGGCGCAGGCGATCCGGACCGGCGCTGGGTGCTCAAGTATCCCGCGCACCTGCGCTGGCTGCGCGAGATCCTCGACGTGTATCCCGACGCGTGCATCGTGCAGACCCATCGCGATCCGGCGCGCGTGCTGCCGTCGCTGTGCAGCCTGATCGCCGGCTGGCGCGGCATCTACGAGGACAATCCCGACCGGCGCGCGATCGCGCAGTGGGTCGTCGAGCTTTACGCAACGACGATGGAGAACGCGATGGCCGCGCGCCGCGAGCTCGGCGAGCACCGCTTCTTCGACGTTCCGTTTCGCGAGACCGTCGGCGATCCGGCGACCGCGGTCGGCAAAGTCTACCGGCACTTCGGCATCGACTATCCCGAGGCGACCGAAGCGCGCCTTCGCGAGTGGCACCGCACGCACCCGCAGCACAAGCACGGCGAGCACCGCTACAGCGCCGCCGACTTCGGCCTCGTGCCGGCGGCGATGCGCGAGCGCTTCTCGAAGTACATCGAGCATTTCGCAATCGAGCCGGAAGACGCGGCCTGACGCGCCGGCGCAGATACACAGGACTGGAGAACACCCATGCTGCTCAAGGATCGCGTCGCCATCGTTTCCGGCATCGGCCCCGGCCTCGGTCAGGCCATCGGACGCGCGCTCGCGCGCGAAGGCGCGGCGGTGGTGCTCGCGGCACGCAGCGCCGATTCGCTCGAGACGCTTGCCGGCGAGATTCGGGCGGCCGGCGGCCGCGCGCTGCCGGTTGCCACCGACATTTCGGACACCGCGTCGTGCCGCAACGTGGTCGAAAAAGCGCTCGCCGAGTTCGGCAAGGTCGACGTGCTCGTCAACAACGCGTACCACCCCGGCACCTACGAGCGCATCGAGACCATCGACCTCGACACGTGGCGTCCGCCGTTCGAGGTCAACGTGCTCGGATCCCTTCGCCTGTCGCAGGCCGTCGTGCCGTCGATGAAAGAGCGTGCGGCCGGCTCGATCGTGATGATCAACAGCATGTCGATGCGCCGGATGATGCCGATGTTCGGCGGCTACGCCGCGTCCAAGGCCGCGCTCAACGCCGCAACGCAGACGCTTGCGCTCGAGCTCGGCGGCTACGGCATCCGCGTGAACTCGGTGGTGCCGGGATACATCTGGGGACCGCCGCTCGAGCGCTACTTCGAAGGCGAAGCCGAGCGCGCCGGCACGACGCCCAAAGTCATCTACGACGCGGTCGCCAGCGAAACCGCGCTCAAGGCGATCCCGACCTCCGAGCAGATCGCCGAGAGCGTCGTCTTCTTCGCATCCGACATGTCGACGATGATCACCGGCCAGTCCCTCGACGTGAACGCCGGCCACTGGTTCTGGTAAAGGGGTGTAAAAATGTACCAGGTACATTTTCGCAAGTACGCGAAATTGCGCCTGTCCCCTTTCGCCTGCCCGTGATACGGATTGCCGCTGATGCGCGGACACGAGGACATCGAGAAAATCTACGCCGAGGCCGAGGCCTCGCTGCCGGCGCGTAACTGCACGAGAACGACGCGCTGCTGCCGCTTCGTCGAAACCGGCCGCGAGCCGTACGTGACGCGGGCCGAAACCGATTACCTGTTCGCCGTGCTGCGCTCGACCGGACGCCGCCTGCCGCCGCCGCGCAGCGACGGCGCGTGCCCGTTCCTCGACCGCGACGAAAAGACCTGCTCGGTCTACGAAGGCCGGCCGTTCGGTTGCCGCACGCATTTCTGCCGCGAAGCCGGAGGCGCCGTCACGGCCCAGGAGCTGCGGCCGAGCCTCGACAAGCTTGCCGCGCTCGACGAAAGCCTCGGAGGCGAAGGCCCGCGTCCGCTGACGCGGGTGCTCGACGGAATCCTGCGCGCGCAGCAGACGCGTGTGAAGAAAAAGTGGATCCCGCGGCGTCCTCCGAAGTAAACGCCTCGCCCGAATCCACTCGTCTGCTTCTTTGCGTGCTCGATGCTGCCTGCGGTTATTTGTTGTGCGGAACCGTGACCGGCGGTGTCTGCGGCTCCGGAGCCGGTGCTGCCGCTTCGGTTGCGGGCGATTCGACGTTGGTTCGCGACTTCATGCCTGCGTAGTAGCTGGCCCACCACAATCCGAACACCGTGCCGATGACCGAGATCCCGACGAAGATCGCTATCGCCAGTTGAAATTCGGGCTTGTTCTTCATCCGGGACTCCTTTGCGGCCTTCGGACCCGCCCCCGACTGTTAACCGGTTCACCGCCGAAGGAGCAAGCTGGTTTGTTTCGTGTTCCTCAGCCGAGTGCCGTGCGTGTGCGCAATCTGCGCGAGATCAGCGCCGACGCCGGCCACGCGAGAAGCATCAGCGGAAACAGGAACAGGTAGATGTCGGCAAAATTGATCACGCCGAACGACGCCCCGTCTGAGAGCGATCCGAGCGGCACGATGAGAAAATCGACTACCTCGTAGGGTGGATAAACGTACGAAACCGCGTTGGACAGAGATCCGGCCGCAAGCAGCGTGAACGCTGCACGCGCAATCGGCGCGCTCGAAGCAAAATAAAACGCGAGGCTCACCGCGAGCACGGCAAGACGAATGGTCGCAACGATCATGCTGGCCGGAAGCGGAATGTGCGACAGCGGCGCGGCGATTGCCTGCGCGGCGAACGCAACGCCGAGAAACACCAGCAGGCCGGCGAAGACCTGCCATCCGAACGCGATCGATGACGCGCTCAGTCGCACGATCGCACCGGCGAACACGATCAGACCGGCTGCCAGCAGCACCGTGTAGGCCGGATTGGCCGTCACGCGGCCGATTCCCTCGACTCCTCCCATGACTCCCCATTCGTTGACGGCCAGATAGAGCCGCACTCCTGGCAGCAGCGTGACCGCCCGGCCGTCGGGCAGGAAATGAAACGCCGCAACCTTGCTGGCGACATCGGCGGCGACGAGCGCGGCGAGAAACCGGTGACGCTCGAGCGCGGACAGGACGCGTCGCGCAAAACTGCTCGCCGGCCTCCTCACGGGCCTGATGAATGGAAATCGCATCGGGGAGCCGATGATGTCAGCGGAAGGCGGTGGCGCAACTTCGCGGCGCCATGCCCGTATTTTCGTCGCACACCGACTGGGATGGGACGCGTCTGCCCGCTACACTCGCGCAAATGCTCGTCACCGAAGATCTTGCACGCTCATTTCTCGACGGCTCGCGGGGGCGCGTCGAAGCGGTCCGCGGCCTTACTCTTCGCGTCGATACCGGAGAGATCTACGGCCTTCTGGGCCCCAACGGCGCCGGCAAGACGACTACCCTGCGCCTGTTCGCGACACTGCTGCGACCCGAACGCGGCCGCATCGAGATCGACGGAATCGATGCCGTCGACGATCCGGTCGGCGCACGTTCCCGCCTCGCCTATGTTCCGGCCGAAGCCGGCCTGCCCGAGCGCCTCACTCCGATCGAGACCGTGCAGCTGTTCGGCGAGATCCAGGGCATCCACGACGCCGGCCGCCGCGCCGCCGACCTGCTCGAGCGTCTCGGCGCGGCCAACTATGCGCGCACGCCATGCTCGTCGCTGTCGACCGGCATGAAAAGACGCGTCGTGCTGGCGCGCGCGCTCATCCACGATCCGCCGCTGCTGCTTCTCGACGAGCCGACCGACGGCCTCGACGTGGGTGGACGCCGCGACGTGCTCGAGCTCGTCCGCGGCCTCGCCGGAGAAGGCCGCGCGGTGATCGTATCGTCGCACATCATGGGCGAGGTCGAGGCCCTGTGCTCACGCATCGGCGTGATGTCGGGCGGGCGCATCGTCGCCGAAGGCTCGGTGGCAAGCCTGCTGTCGTCGACCGGGACGCGCGAGCTCGGCGACGCGTTCCTCCATCTTACTCGCGACAACGCAGCGCCGGCTCGCGATAACGCAGCCCCGCCTCGCGATACCGCGTCGCCGACCCGCGAAAACGCCGCGTGAGCATCGCCGACGATCCGCAGGAAGCCGGCGCTCGCCGCGGCAGCATGGGTCTGCCCGCGGTGCGCATCCATCCGTCGAACCTTCGCGCGCTCGCCGGAATGTCGGTCGCGATCATCGTGCGCCTTCTGCGCGAAGGGCTCGTCGTGCGCGCGCTCGCGTGGCCGGGGCTTCTGACGGCGCTGTCGATGTTCATCTCGGCATCGGTGACGATCGCGTGGAGAAGCAATCCGGTGATCTACGTGAGCGATGCGTCGGTCGTCGAGCCGCTCAAGGCCGCCGATTTCCAGGTCTTCGTCGTCGACGATCCCGAGGCCACGCTCAAGGACGGACGCGCCGAGCGCGCGGTGTGGCGCGAAGGCGACAAGCTCGTCCTCGGCGTCACGTGGGGCGGCTCGCTCAGCTACAAGGCCGAGTCGGTGCTGCGCAACCTGACCAACGAACGCTGGCGCCTCGAAGTTCCTGCGCCGCAGAAACGCCGGCGCGACAACGTCGAGCTGCGGCCCGTCACCGGGCTTCTCGCCGGCGTCGTCGCGCTCTTGTTCACGCTGTACGGCGTGGTGATCGGCGCCGGCTCGCTGTACCGCGACCGCTCGAGCGGCGTGCTCGAATCGGATCTCGCACTGCCGGTGCCGCGCTGGATCCATGCCGCTGCGAGGATCGTCGCGCTTGCGGCAGTGCTCGGCCCTGCCCTCATCGTCAGCCTGTTCATCGTCGACGGCCTGCTGCCGATCTATCGGCTCTACCACTGGATGTTCGCCGGCTTCTTCGCTGCCGTGCTCGGCGGCACGCTCGGCGTCGTGCTGATGGCGCGTGCCAACTCGGTCCGCGGCTTTTCGGGACCGCTCTCGCAGGCGCTGATGGTCAGCATGGGCCTGATCTCGCTCGGTTACTGGAGTCCGGCCGTCGGACGCTTCCTTCCGCTGATGTCGCTCGGCTCGTCGTTTTCCGGAAATGCGGCGTCGCTGTGGATCGTACCGGTCGCCGTGCTGATCGCCGCTGTCGTCTCCGTCGATTTTCACCGCCGTGAGTTAGTGTGAGCCGCCGGCCACTGCTCAGAATCGGGCGTCTGCTGTCGGTTGCGCGCTACGAAGTTCGCAACCACATGAGCGGCCGTCCCGCGCTCAAGCTGCTCGGCGTTGCCGCCGCGCTTCTGCTTCCGGCCGGAGCGATCCCGACGCCGCGCATCCGGCCGCCGGCGCCGCCTCCGGTCGTCGTGCAGGCCGACCCCGATCTTCTCGGACCTCCGCGGCCGCCGAAGATCGCCGCCATCGGCGAGATTCCGGTCGCGCTCGCCGATCGATTCGAAACCGCCGACCGCGCGAACATCGAGTTGCACGGCGAGAATCCGCTGATCGTGCGCGCCGTCGACCTGTCGCCCGAGACGCGCGCCGCGCTCGAGACGCTCGACGGGCCGAAGCGTTTCGAAACGCGCAACTTCGTCCTGCCGGGTCGCCTGCCCGGACGCTCGCTGCTGATCGCGATCCTTGCGATCTCGCTGCTGACGGGACCGCTTGCCGATGCGCTCCCGGGCGAACGCGCGCGCCGGACTCTCGAAGTATTGCTCACGGCCGGAATCACCCGCGGCGAGCTGATCGGCGGCAAGTGGCTGGCGTGGACGGCGTCCGCAACCTTGACCGCATTCGTCGCGGCCGCCGTGGCGTGCTGGCGCGGCGTGCAGGCTCCCGGATGGTGGCTTCTCGGCCTGCCGATGTTCATCGGTTCCGCTGTTGCCTTCGGACTGTGGCTCGTGCGCCTCGTCGACGACGTGGTCGGCGGCTCGGCGGCGCCGATGCGCGTGCTGCCGGTTGCCGCCGGCGCGATGGCCGCACTGTCGCGCGCGATCTCCGGAACGAGCCCGGTCGCCGCAGCGGCAATTCCACTCGGCGGCCCGCTGCTGATCGCCGCCGATCTGTATTCGTCGCCGGGTCAGATCGTCGCGGCCTCGGTCAGCACGGCGCTGTTCATCACCGCCGTGCTGACGAAGACCGGACGCGAGCTCGACCGCATCGATACGTACTCGTCGCCGACGCGTTGGGGCGCGGCGGGCCTGACCGCCGTCGCGATCCTGCTGTGGTGGCTTACGGTCGGCGGTCCCGGAGTGTGGGGAGCCGGCAGCGGCGGCGTCGCGACCGACCTGATCACGCCGACCGTGCATTCGATGATGGTCGGAGGAATGGCGCTGGTTTCGTGCGCGCTGATCGCGCTCGTGCGCGAGCCGCAGCAGAAAGCCGTCGAAAGGACGCGCGTGCGCCACCGCGTCCCGCCGGTGCTGTTGATCTCGCTCGTCGCGGCGGTCCTCGGAGCGAGCGGCCCGCTGCCGAAGCTCGACCTGTCGCCGGTCCTGCCGGCCGTCGACCTGATGCTGTCGCGCCTGCGCGACGCCGCGGTGCCGTCGACCATGTTCGTGTCACTCGCGGCGGCGGCGTGCGCCGTGATGTCGGTGTTCGGCCAGGTGGTGCTGTTTCGCGGCGTCGTTGCGACGCGGCTCGGATGGATCACGGCGAGCGTGCTGTGGTGCGTTGCCGTCAGCCCGTGGGCGCCGTGGTCGGCACTGGCTGCTTCGCTTTCGCTCGGTGCGCTCGCCGAATGCTACGGATGGACGGCCGCGTTTCTTGCGCAGCTGCTGTGGTCGCTGGTGGCCTCGAGCGGCTTCGGAACGGAAGGAGTGGCTTCGCTCGCGATTCAGATGATCGCGCTGGCAATTGCCTCCGGAGTGTTGAGGGTCGTGCGCGGGGTTCCGAGCCGCCACCAGTTGTAGGCGGCAAGCACCGCCGACGGCAGCATCTCTTCGAGCTCTTCTTCGTCGGCATCGTCTTCGAGACGGCGCCCTTCGGCTTCGAGCACCGCACCGAACCTCGTCGACAGCGCGATGATCGGACACAGGATCCGGCGCATGGCCGGATCCTCTTCGATGTGCTCGACCCACGGACGGGCCTTCAGATCGAGCCCGACGAGAAATCCGTCACACCACGAGCGCGCCGAAACCTGCTCGCACGTTCCCGGGAACGCGATCAGCGGCACGTAGTTCTCCTGATTGGTGGTATCGAACAGCGAGCGCGCAATCTCGTTGCTCATGCGCATGACCACGGCGACCATCGCCGAGCCGATGCGCCCTTTGGATCGCTCGACGTCGCCGCCGAAGACCACCGGAAGCCACGTGCGCGGAGGCAGCGGTCCGGGAACGCAATGCAGCGACGTCAGGAATCCATGAAGCTGCTCGAGACCGAGCGCAGGCCTTCCGCAGGGTCGTTCGACGAGGAAGCCTGCGAGCGAAAACAATTCGTCGTCGCTCGGAGGATCGGTAAGTCCGGGGCGTGCTCTCACGGGGCCGCATGATGCAACGGGCATCCGCGCACGATCAACCACAAACTGCGGATTCCGACGAATCCGTAGAATCGGCATTTTTTGCGTTGCGAAGCCGGATTGCTGCGAGAACAGCGGCAGACGCGCGATCCGCGCGCCGCAATACGCGTCCCCCCGATTCGACTAGCGGCCGCTTTTTCCCTAGCTACGCGCCGTGCGCGTCGTTTACAGGCCAGGATCGGCGCGGATTGCACTTTTTCCGGTCGCTGCGGTTCTGCTCGCCGCGACGGCGTGTCCCGCGCGCGGCGATCTCGACGACGCGGCACTGATCCAGGCGGCAGCAAGCGAGGCCGCGTCGCAAAGCCGCCTGCTCGCCGAAAAGGCAGGCCCCGGCTACCAGGCTCAGGCTCTCGAGAAGATCCGCCGCTCGTGCGCGTCGCGCGGCGTCGTGCGGCTCGACGAGATCGAGCCGGCGAGCGTGAAGTCCGAGGCGGCCGCCGCCGGCAGCCATGCACTTTACGAAATCGATTTTCGCGCGCACCCAGCGACGGCCGGCGCTGCGACGGCGCGCATTGCCGGCGCAGGCAAACAGAAACAGGACGAGTACACGCTCGACGAACGCGGGCTCGAGCTTCGCGGCGGGATTCGGACGGAGGACGCATTCGCGATTGCCCGCGACTCGATCGGCACGATCGAGATCGAGATCGAGACTTCGGCGCGCAGCTACGTGCTGGTCGGCTGGAGCAGGAAGGCGGACACTCCCCGCATCAAGCGCAACAGCGCACGCATCGAGCTCGTCGGCGACGGCCGCGTGCATACATACTCGATCGACGCCGCGAGCAGCCTCGCCCGCGGCCTTGCCAACGGCGAATCGGTGCGCCGCTGGTTTCTCACTGCGCATGCGGACAAGCCTATCATCGTGCGCAGCTTCCGGGTGCTGGCGCGCTCGGCGCGTTTTGAATCGAGACCGTGGGGAACGGCCCATGAACAGCTCGGCGAGGAGCTGCGAAGCGTCCTTTACATGCGCGCGACGACGACGCTCGAGTTCGATGTCGCGGTACCGTCGGACAGCCCCGTCTTCGAAACCGGCCTCGCGCAGACCGGGGCCCAGGATCAGGTGCGGGTCGAGGTCGCCGTAACCGACGGCCGAGCGCGCACGGCCGTCCTCGAACGTCCGGCCGGCAGCGCAGCGTGGGCCGACGTCTCGATCGACATGAGTCGCTGGGCCGGCCGGCGCGTGCGCTTGTCACTCACCGTGCACGCACGAGGCGACGCAGTCGTGCTGTGGAGCTCACCGGTCGTGCGGCCCCGGTCGAACGACGATCGCACCGAAGCGTTCTTCCTGATTCTCGAGGATGCGCTGCGCGCCGATCGCCTGTCCGTCTACGGCGGGCCGGTCGCGTCGCCGGCGCACGAACGCGTCGCCGCCGGCGGTGCCGTCTTCGAACGGGCTTTCTCGCAGGCCACGCAGACGCGCGCATCGGTGTCTTCGCTGATGACGTCGCTGCTGCCGAGCGCGACCGGCGTGTGGGATTTTTCCGATTCGCTGTCGGAGAGCTACGTGACGCTCGCCGAGGCGCTGCGCGCGTGCGGCTTCGCGACGGCGTCGTTCCTGCAGAACGGCAATGCCGGCGTTTATGCGGGCCTTGCGCAGGGATTCGACGTGGTGTTCGACGAGCGCAGCTCGGGCTCGCGGGCCGCGGATCTGGTGCGGAGCGGCGGACCGCTCGACCGCTGGGTTTCGCGCCAGCGCGGCCGCCCGTACTTCGCGTACGTGCACATCCTCGATCCGCACGGGCCGTACGATCCCGAGCCGCGACCGCCTCTCAACCTCTCATTGGAAGCGGGCTTGCCTGCCGCGTCCGGCGCAACGCTTCGCCGCGATCCGTCGCTCGACGCCGCATGGCTCGAGCATCCGACCGCGAGCGCGCGGCGCGCGCTTTACGACGCGGAAGTCGCGTCCAACGACCGTGCGCTCGGCACCCTTCTCGACCACCTCGATGCGCGCGGCGATCTCGCGCGCGCAACCATTGCCGTCATCGCCGACCACGGCGAGTATCTCGGCGAACACGGCGGCATGTGGCGGCATCATCCGCCGGCGCACGTCGAAATCGCGCGCGTGCCGTTTCTTCTTCGTGCACCGGCTGCGAAGCTGCATCCCGCCGCTCGTCCAGCATTGCTGCACGCGCCGGCAGCGCCATCGCGGCGCATTCGCGAACCCGTCGCTCTGCTCGACGTTGCGCCGACGCTGCTCGAGCTCGCGCACGTCGATGTCTCTACGCTCGTCGTCCATGGAACGTCGCTTCTGCCCGTGCTCGCCGGCAACGACGCAGCGGTGCGCGCAATCGTCGCCGACGAAATGAGCTTCGAAGACGGCGAGCGGCGCGCGCGCGGCTGCGGTTCGTTCGCGACGCCGAACGCACTGTGGCTGCTGTCGTGTACCCGCGACGAAGACTTTTCACCGGACCGCCTTCTCCCGGCCAGAGCCGGAAAGGCGACCGCGCTGCGGCGCATCGACCTCGTACCCCCGAGCTTCGGCGTCGAAGCGGCGGCCGCACCGGACTTGCTCAAAACAGTCGACGAGACGGCCCGCCGCGGTCTCGAGGAAATCCAGACCGAAGGGCTGCGCGCCTGGCGGCAGATGATGGGCGGACAGGCACAGAGAATCCCGAACGAACCCGCTGTGAACGAGCGCCTGCGAGCACTCGGCTACGCAGAATGACGCAGTGCGCACCGCCGTCGCGGAAAGTTCCGCCCATCGTCTCGTGAAACGTGCATTCAGCAATGACGCGGCGCGCGCGATGTTCGCGCAAACAGATTGCGTTCCGAGTGCAAGGTCTTCGTTGACTTCGGTCTGGGCCGAAGCCTAACTTTCGCCGGTAATCTGGGGACGCGCGGCACAGGGTCGCGCTGGGCAACCTGCCTTCAACGGCTTTCTTCAAGCGAGGTTCGAAATGCATTCATTGATTCGTCGATCATCTGCGACGACCGCCATGCTCATTGGCTGTCTCGCCATGGCATCGGCCGCGCAGGCTGGCGGTTTCGCCGGCGACGCCTGCGTCGCGAAAAAACAGGCCGCTGCCGGCAAGTACGCAGCATCGGTCGTCAAGGCGTGGGTCGGCGAGCCCGACGACGCCGCCGCTCGTAACGAGAAGATCACAAAGGCCGTCGAGAAGCTCGACAAGGCCTGGACGAAGGAAGAGACGAAAGCGGCCGGCAAAGGATCGGCGTGCAACGAGTCGACCGCGACCTCGCTGCAGGTCGAGACGCTCATCGACGGCGTGATCACACCGATCGGAGCCGATTCCACGCTGTCGCAGCTCGGCGACTACGCAAAGGACGCGACCAAAGCCCAATCGAAATATTTCAAGGACAAGACCAAGGATCCGGGCAAGGTCACGCTCACGGCCGCGATGGCCGACGCCAGCACCGAGAACCTTGCCGGCGCGTCCGCCAACGTGATTGCCGGCGCGACGGCTGTCGTTGACGGCATCGTCGAGCAGACCACCACCGCGCCGAACTACCCGACGACGTTCCAGACCATCCAGCCGAACATTTGCGCCGGCGGCGTCTGCGGCGGCACGGACAGCGCGTGCACGACCAACGCCCAGTGCGGAACGATCGTCTACCAGAAGAAAGAGCTGCAGCCGATCTGCATCGACGGCGACCCGTACATGTACTTCGCCCGCAAAGGCACGACCAACAACGTGCTGATGTACTACCAGGGCGGCGGAGCATGCTGGAGCGACACTTCGTGCAACCACATTCCGCCCAACGGCGCGCCGACCAACAGCATCTGCTCGCGCACGGCCGACGCGAACGACAATCCCGCATTGTCGACGACCGGTTTTGCGAACTACAACAATCCCGACAACCCGTTCAAGGACTGGAACGTCGTCTTCATTACCTACTGCACGTGCGACGTGCACTGGGGTGAGAACAGCGCCAGCTACGGCTCACAGCATTACGGGCGCTCCAATGCGGCCGTGGTCGAGAAGTTCGCACGAGAGCACTTCGTCAATCCCGACCGCGTGTTCGTGACGGGATCGAGCGCCGGCTCCTACGGCGCGATCATGAACTCGTACTTCCTGATGCGCGACGTGTGGCCGAACTCCGACTTCGCCGTCCTCGGCGACGCGGGCGTCGGCGTCATCACCAAGCAGTGGCTCGACAGCTACATCGACAACTGGGGTGTCGCGAACAACTTCCCCGCGGATCTGGGGCTTGCTTCGGATGACCCGAAGGACCTGTCGCTGGTCGACCTGATCGACGGCCTTGCCGACCACTTCACGAACGCACGTTTTGCGAACTACGACAGCTCGTACGACGGCGGAAGCGGCAGCCAGTCGAACTTCTTCCAGGTGATGCGTTATCCGACACCGCCGGACATCAACATCATCAGCAACTGGGGCAACTACCAGGAGTCGACCTGCGACTGGAACGCCTGCATGCGCCAGTTCAAGGGTGAGAACGCGTCGCGTGCGACCAACTACCGCTACTTCACCGGCGCCGGCTCGCGTCACACGATCTTCGGTTCCGACAAGGTCTACACGGAGCTCAAGAGCACGGACGCGCTCGGCAACAGCCAGACGTTCGCCGAGTGGGTGCAGGCGATGATCGACGATTCGCCGGCGTGGGTGAACATGGACTGCGCCAATCCGGACGGCGCCGAGGGCAGCGACTGCAACCTGTCGAACACCTGCCAGGGCGGCCAGAACGCCGGCCTGACGTGCACGAGCAGTGCGGAGTGCGCTCCGAAGACGTGCGTGCGCGGGACCAACGACGGAACCGTCTGCGTCGACGACACGGCATGCACCGGCGGCGGCGTCTGCCGCGGCAGCTGCGAGTTCGATCCGGATTCGGGCACCGCACCGTACGCCAACAACGATACGGTCACGTGCGCGCCGACGACGTGTCCGTGCGGCACCGCGAATGCGCGGTGCTACGGCGGAGTCCACGCGGGCGCTTCGTGCGATCCGTCGAAGCCGCTTGGCGGGAAGGAAGACTGCAAGAACGTTCCGGGCGACGTCAACGAGGTTGGATCGTGTTCGTACGTGAACTGCGCAGCCCCGTGATCTGAAACTTCGGCGAATCGTCGCCGACCAGCAAAAGGCCGGTCCCGCTGACGCGGGGCCGGCCTTTTTTTCGTGTCGTCGTGGCCTTGTGTGGATCCCGGTTTCGGGGTTTTTGATCAAACGGGTTCCGTCAGATCAGCGACAGCGTGCATGAACATTCCGCGCGGAATGTGCTGCAGTGAACTCTCAGCCGATCGTATCGAGCCAGTCCGGCGCCGGAAGCCCCTTCGAGCGCAGGAACGCCGCGTTGAACATCTTGCTCTGGTAGCGCTGTCCGCCGTCGCAGAGGATGGTCACGATGGTGTGGCCCGGCCCGAGCTCGCGCGCGAGGCGGATCGCTCCGGCGACGTTGACGCCGGTCGAGCCGCCGACGCAGAGCCCTTCGTCGCGAAGCAGCGCGAACACGACGCCGAGCATCTCGTCATCGGGAATCTGGTAGGCGAGATCGACGGGCGCGCCCTCGATGTTCTTCGTCACGCGTCCCTGCCCGATTCCTTCGGTGATCGACGAACCGCTCGATTCGAGCACGCCGCGCGTGAAGTACGCATACATCGCGGCGCCGAGCGGGTCGGCCAGCGCGATTTTCACGGCGGGGTTCTGTTCCTTCAGGTACATGCCGACACCGGCGATCGTGCCGCCGGTGCCGATCACCGAAACGAAGCCGTCGAGCTTGCCGCCGGTCTGCTCCCAGATCTCGCGGCCGGTCTGATGATAGTGGCCGTCGCGGTTGGCGGTGTTGTCGAACTGCTGCGCCCACACCGCCCCGTGCGGCTCGGTCTTCGCCATCTCGGCGGCCAGCCGCTCGGAGACGTGCACGTAGTTGTTGGGATCCTTGTACGGAACGGCCTTGACGAGCCGGAGGTCGGCGCCGAAAAGGCGCAGCGTCTGCTTTTTCTCCTCGCTCTGCGTCTCCGGCATCACGATGACCGCGCGATAGCCGCGCGCCGCCGCGACCAGCGACAGGCCGATGCCCGTATTGCCGGCCGTGCCTTCAACGATTACGCCGCCCGGCTCGAGCAGACCGCGCTGCTCGAAGTCGTCGACGAGGAACCACGCGGTGCGGTCCTTGATCGATCCGCTGGGGTTCAGGAACTCGGCTTTGCCGAGGATCTCGCAGCCGGTGGCCTCCGACGGGCCGCGCAGGCGAAGAAGAGGAGTATTGCCGATCGCACCGACAAATCCGTCACGTACGTTCATCGGACGGGTCTTATCCGGAAACGGGAGGAAAGGTGAAAACGAAAGCTCGAAAGGAAGAGGCGGTCAGTGCGACATCGGGGCGCCCGGGTCGACCGGCCCGGCCGAGACCTCGAGCGGCAGCTCGCAGCTGCAGATCGCGCTGAACGGTTCGAGCGAGCTCCCGAACGTCACGCACGGCGCCTCGGCGACGTAGTGATGGCGGTCGAGCGCGTCGTCGCGGCGCTGGGCGACATCGGTGGTACGCTCGTAGTCGCGCGTAAGGTCGAGGTCGGCCGACGGAAGCGCGATCACGTGATAGTGCATGAGTCCGTTGTTCGAGCCTTCCTTGTAGTAGGCAAGCTCGCCGTCGAGCGCGAGCTGATCGAACAGTGACTCGATCCGGTCCTGGCGCTCGGCGCTCATCTGCGTTCGCGCGATGTCGAACGCGACGCCGAGCACGTGCGTCGGCGGCACGCCGTCGGGCGTGCGGTCGGCGTTCGGATTCACGTCGGCAAGTCGCAGCTGGTAGTCCCAGGTTCTCGCGAGGCTGGTGATTTCGAGCGGCTGGTACGCCTCGCCTTCGATCAATCGCAGCCTTCCGGCGATGCGGTAGAGAAGACCGGCCGCAGGTCGCGTGAGCCGGCACAGAAGCATCTGGCGATACGGATCGTCGACGAGCTCGCCGATGCGCGACGGGCCGTCGAGACGAAGCCGGATGCCGCGCCCTTCCGGATCCGACGGAACGTCGACGAGACGTCCGACCGCATACGCGCGCTCGAGATCCTGCCAGTCCTGCATCCACATCCGTTCGACGAGGTCGTCGGGAAATTCGCGCAGCAGAAGCGCGCGGTCGGCGGTCTCGTGTCGCGCGCGCAGGTCGCCGATGTCGGGCGCAACGTCGATGATTTTCGGCTCACTCACGTTGATGATCTTCGGAGGAAGCACTGCGCTCGGCGAAGCCTGTCCCGGGATCGGGAGGTCGATCGCGAACGCAGGCCACGCGACCGCGAGCGCAGCCGCCGCGACGAGGGAACCGATCACTCGAATGGGCACCGGGCGAGCATATCTGTTTCCACGGCATTGTCAGCGCTTTCGGGGGATGTCGCCGTGCTTTTTCTGCATTCATCCGCCGGCGCGGCGCGGTCCGCATCTGCCGGAAATCGCGGCGATTTCGGGTGATTTCTGTACCTGTACTCAATTTATCGCTAGACCGCCCCGATGGCCCTCGTCCTCGGAGCGCAGTCGATCGCAAAAGCCTACAGCGCGGCGCCGCTGTTCGAGCGGCTGTCGTTCGGCATCCACGACGGCGACCGCATCGGCCTCGTCGGTCCGAACGGATGCGGCAAATCCACGCTGCTGCGCGTTCTTGCCGGACTCGAAGAGCCGGATTCCGGAAGCGTGTCGCTGCGCCGCATGACGCGGCTGGCATGGGTCGCCCAGCATCCGTCGTTCGCACCGGGCAAGACCGTGGCCGAAGTGCTCGAAGCCGCGCTCGAAGACTCCGGGCTCGATCCGACCGCGCGAAGCGCTCGCGCACGCGCAACCCTCGGCCGCTGCGGCTTCCAGGATCCGGACGCACGGCCCGAACATTTCTCCGGCGGATGGCAGAAACGTCTCGCCATCGCCGAAGCGCTCGTCACCGAGCCCGACCTCATGCTGCTCGACGAGCCGACCAACCATCTCGACCTCGACGGCATCCTGTGGCTCGAGGATCTGCTGTCGGCGCCCGCATCGAGCACCGTCGCGTTCGTCGTCGTCAGCCACGACCGCTGGTTTCTCGAGCACGTGGCGACGCGCATGTTCGACCTCGACCCGGTGCACGACGGAGGCTTTTTCGAGACGCGCGGGCGCTACAGCGAATTTCTCGAACGCAAGGACATCGCGCTGCGCGAACAGACCCGCTGGCAGGAGACGCTTTCGAACCAGGCGCGGCGCGAAGTCGAATGGCTGCGGCGCGGGCCGAAGGCGCGCTCGACCAAGGCGCGCGCACGCATCGAGGAAGCCGGCCGCATCCAGCAGGATCTTGCCGACGTGAGCGCGCGGCTCGACCGCCGCGTCGCATCGATCGAGATGACGTCCAGCCAGCGGCGCACGCAGCGCCTTCTCGAGTGCGAATCGGCGGGCAAGGATTTTGCCGGACGCACGATCCTCGCGGGCGTCGACGTGCTGCTGTCGCCGGGCGTGCGCGTCGGCCTGCTCGGACCAAACGGCAGCGGCAAGTCGACACTGATCCGCATGATGACCGGCGAGCTCGCGCCCGACCGCGGACGCGTGCTGCGCGCCGACGATCTTCGCATCGCGCTGCTCGACCAGCACCGCGCGAGTCTCGATCCGTCGCAGACGCTCGGGCGCGCGCTCGCGAGCGACGGCGACCAGGTCATCTTCGCCGGCCGGCCGATGCATGTCGTCGCGTGGGCCAAGCGCTTCCTGTTCCGTCCCGAGCAGCTGCAGATGCCGGTCGGCAAGCTTTCGGGCGGAGAGCAGGCGCGCGTCTCGCTCGCGCGCCTGATGCTCACGCCGGCCGACCTGCTGATCCTCGACGAGCCGACCAACGACCTCGATATCCCGACGCTCGAAGTCCTCGAGGAAAGCCTTCTCGAGTTTCCCGGCGCCGTCGTGCTGGTCACGCACGACCGCTATCTGTTCGAACGCGTCGCCACGACCGTCATCGGGCTCGACGGAAAAGGCGGCGCGCAGGCGTACGCGGACTACTCGCAGTGGGAGAGCGAGCGCCGCGCGGCGGCCGCACCGGTCGCGGACGAAGCGCCCGCCCGTGAGGAGCGGGTCGCGCAACCTTCGCGGACGAAAAAGCTCGGCTATCTCGAGCAGCGCGAATGGGACGAGATGGAAGCGCGCATCCTCGCCGCCGAAGAACATCTCGAAGCGGCGTCGCGACGCGCGCACGATCCGGCCGCGCAGTCGGATGCCGGCGAGGTCGCCGTGCGCTATCGCGAGCTCGACCAGGCACAGGCCGAAGTCACGCGCCTTTACGATCGCTGGGCCGAGCTCGAGGAGAAGCGTCACGCGCTGTCGTAGGCGCATGCCGTTCGGCCGGCGCACGCTGCGCACGCTCTGCAACTCGTGGACGCCGGCGCTTGCCGCGGCGACGCTGATCGCATGCGCACCCTCCCCGCCTCTGTTCGATCCGCTGCCCGGAGCCGAGCCGCTGCCCGCGCAAACTGTCGGCGCGATCCGTGCCGCGTGGACAGCGCGCGATGCGAACGAACCACCGCATACCCGGCACCTGCGGCCGGACGGCTCGCCGCGCTATACGAACCGCCTGCTGCTCGAAACCAGCCCGTATCTTCGCCAGCACGCGCACAATCCGGTCAACTGGTATCCATGGGGCGACGAAGCGTTCGCCGACGCGCGACGTCTCGGTCGGCCGGTGCTGCTGTCGATCGGCTATTCCACGTGCCACTGGTGCCACGTGATGGAAGAGGAGTCGTTCGAGGACGAGGAGATCGCGCGTGTCCTCAACGAGCGCTACGTGGCGATCAAGGTCGACCGCGAGCAGAGGCCGGATCTCGATTCGATCTACATGACGGCCGTCATCGCTGCGACGGGCGGCGGCGGCTGGCCGATGACCGTCTGGCTGACGCCGGCGCGCGAACCGTTCTATGCCGGCACGTATTTCCCGGCGCGCGACGGCGATCGCGGATCGTCGCCGGGTTTCCTCAGCGTGCTCGAGGCTGTCGAAAAGACCTGGCGGACCAGGGCGGATGACGTCGCCGGTGCGGCCGCCGACCTTTCCTCTCGCGTTCGCGGCGAGCTTGCCGCTTCTTCCAGTGCGCAAGCCGAAGACGTCGACATCGCCGCGCTCGCCGTCGATGCGCTCGACAAGGCCGCGTCGGACGCACGCACGCGCTACGATCCGGAAAACGGCGGAACCCGCGGTGCACGCAAGTTCCCGACCGGCCTTCCGCTGCGGCCGATGCTTCGCTACGCGCGCCGAAGCGGAGATGCCGACGCGCTCGCGATGGTCACGAACACGCTCGAGCACATGGCGGCCGGCGGCATCCACGATCATCTGGCCGGCGGCTTTCACCGCTACAGCGTCGATCCGGCGTGGCGCGTGCCGCATTTCGAGAAGATGCTCTACGACAACGCCCTGCTCGCAATGACGTACACCGAAGCGTCGCAGGCAACCGGCCGCGCCGACTTCGCCGCGGTCGCGCACGAGATCGTGGCCTGGGTCGGACGCGAGATGACCGCGCCCGACGGAGCGTTCTACTCGGCAACCGACGCCGACAGCCGCGCGCCCGACGGAAAGCTCGTCGAAGGATGGTTCTTTACGTGGACCGCAGCCGAGACGGGCGCCGCGCTCGGAGAACGCGATGCGCGGCTTTTCGATGCCGCGTACGGTGTACGCGCGAGCGGAACGAGCGGCGACGGCGACGTCAGCGAGATCGACGGCCGCAGTGTGCTTCGTATCGCGTCATCTCCGGCCGATCTCGCGCGCGAGCTCTCGACGACGGAGGAAGACGTGCGGTCGCGGCTCGAATCGAGCCGTGCCCGGCTTCTCGACGCGCGCGATCGGCGGCCGCGTCCGCTTCGCGACGAGAAAATCCTGACGACGTGGAACGCTCTGATGATCAGCGCCGCAGCACGCGTCGCAATGGCCGAGGCCGATCCGGCCGCGCTTACGCTGGCGCGCCGCGCGGCCGACGCGCTCATGAAAGACCGCGGCACGGGGACGCCCCTCGTACACAGCCGTTTCGGCGCACGAACGCAGCCCGACGTGTTTCTCGAGGACTACGCGTTCACCGAAGCCGCGCTGCTCGACCTGTTCGAAGCCGACAGCGACGACCGTCGGCTCGCCCAGGCGGTCGATCTCGATCGCATCGTCGAGAACCAGTTCGAGGACTCCGCCGGCGGGTTTTTCCGCACACCGGCCGGCAAGGCCGATCTGCTCGTGCGCGAAAAGTCGCTGCACGACGGCGTCGAACCATCGGGGAGCTCGGTCGCAATCCTCAATCTGCTGCGACTTGCCGAATGGACCGGCGACGAGAAGTACCGCGCGCGCGCCGAGCGTGCGCTCGCATCGATGTCGGCGTTGTTCCGGCAGGCGCCGCTCGCGCTTGCCGACGGCCTCGTCGCGCTCGACTTCGCAAGTGACGCGCCGAAGGAGATCGTTCTGGTCGCCACGCGTGAGCGCGCGGACCTGACTGCGTTTGAAGCGGTGCTTGCGAAGACCTTCGTGCCGAATCGCGTGGTGCTGAGGGTAACGGGCCGCCCGGCGCTCGCCGAGCTTCCGCTGGCGGAGCGCAAAGTGGCAATCGACGGAAAACCGACAGCATACGTCTGCGAAGGCCGTGTCTGCGATCTGCCGGCGACCGATGCCGCCGTGTTCGCGTCCGAGCTGCGCCGCGTCCGTCCGCTGCGCCCTGCACCTTCTCGCCAGCCGGTCGCTCACTGAACAGCTCGCTCGCTGACCGGTCGCTCGTCAGCGGCTCGCTGTCAGCCGTTCGCGAGCGAACCGTAACCGTCTACCGCAGCCTGCTACGCAAACTCGACGCGAACGCGTCCGAGCGTCGCAAAATCGGCTTCGACGCTGTCTCCCGCTGCGACGCGCGCCGGGGTCGTGCAGGCTCCGCAGAGCAGCCAGTCTCCGGCCTGGATCGATTCGCCGTGGCGGGTCAGGAATTCGACGACGCCGGCGACGAGGTCGAGGAGGTCCGCCGGAACAAGCGCCGGGTCCGGCACGCCGAGGACTTCCTCACCGCGAAGAAACAGCGGGCACCCTCCGCCTATCGCGGGAACGTCGGCGAACGGTTGCAGCTCGCCGACGACATATCCCGCATGAAAGCTCGACGACGCGGCGATCGACATCAGGTCGGGTTTCGCATCCTTCCAGTCGACGACTTCGATCGCCGGGGCGACGCCTTCGATCGCCTTGCGAATGTCTTCCGCGGCCGGTTGCCGCGGAACCTCGGCCGAAAAGCGAATCGCAAATTCCGGCTCGACGGCGAGCACCGAGCCTTCTGCGACGATCCAGCGGTCGCCGCTGGCGAGCTCGCGCGAACCGTCGAGGCAGCCGACGAACGAGCGCTCGAGGCCGAGCTTCTTCTGCATCTGGGGATCGTTGATACAGACTTTCCAGCCGCCACGCGGCTTCCCGGCCGCCTGACGGTTTCGCCACGCGTGGATCTGTTCACGGACGCCGGCTGCGAGAACGGCGGCGATTACCTGTCCATCCTGTTTCATTGGTTGACCGCCTTTGCGATTGCGCTCGATGGTTTCACGAGCGCGCTTCTAGCGGATGTATGCGATCCGGTAAATGAAGCCGCCCTTGTCGTCGCTGACGTAGAGTGCGCCGTCGGGCCCCACGGCCACGCCGACCGGCCGGCCGAGAATCCGGCTCTGGTCGGCAATTGCGAATCCGGTCGCGAAATCCTGCGCCGCGCCTTCCGGCTTGCCGCCGGAAATGTGGATGCGCACGACCTTGTAACCGGTCGGAACCGAGCGGTTCCACGACCCGTGGAACGCGACGAAAAGATCGCCGCGATACTCCGGCGGAAACGACGTGCCGGTGTAGAACGCAAGGCCGAGCGGCGCCGAATGCGCCTGCAGCAGGACCGCGGGACCCGGCACGCCGCTGCAACCGGTGTCTGCGCCGAAATCCGGATCGGAGATCGTGCCGGCATCGCAGCGCGGCCATCCGTTGTCCGAGCCTTCCGTGACGATCCGCACGGTGTCGGGCGGAAGGTCGTCGCCGAGCCAGTCGCGCTCGTTGCAGGTTGCCCAGAGCTCGCCCGTCACAGGATGGAGCGCGAGACCGACCGCGTTGCGAAGGCCCTTCGCGAAGACTTTCTCGCCCATGGCCGACGGCCCGTCGTAGGCGACGATCGCTGCGCGGCGCGGATCGCTTTCCTTGCAGACGTTGCAGCTCGATCCGACCGACACGAGCATGCGCCCGTCCGGGAGGAACAGCACCGTGCGCGTGCTGTGACCGTCGGTCGGATAGTTGTCGATGAGCACCTTGCGCGCATCGGCCTTTCCGTCGCCGTTTTTGTCGCGAAGCTCGATGACGCCGGTCGGAACGCCGGCGTAAAGCGCGCCGTCGTGCCAGACGACCGAATGCACCGACGGCAGATCCGACGCGAAGATCGACGTCGCCTCGGCGGTTCCGTCGCCATTGCGGTCATGGAGAACGGCGATGCGGTTGGCGTAAGCCTCGGCCACGTACAGGAGGCCGCCCGGTCCGAACGTGATCAGGCGCGGTCCGGCAAGGCCGCTTGCGAACACGCTGGCCGCAAATCCGTCGGGAACGACGAGATCCGCGCGGCCGGCCGCCGACAGCATCGCAGCCGTGGAAAACCCGCCGCGCAGCGTAAGCAGCTGGAACGCGAGGACGCCGAGCGCGGGCACCAGAAGAATCAGCGAGATGCGACGTCGGAGGCGTGACACGCGATCAGCCGATCGCTTCGTCAGCATGGCGGGAGATCGCGAGCGTGAGCCGGAAGTCTGCAAGTGTCGGCCGGATCCGCGGATCCGGCCGACGCTCGCGAGTTGTTCTGGAAATTGGTGGGTGCGCCTGGGGTCGAACCAGGGACCCGCTGATTAAGAGTCAGCTGCTCTACCAACTGAGCTACGCACCCACAGGCCGGCTCTGCTACCCGATGTTCCGCCGAAGGGCAAAGCGTCCGCGAGCGAAGTGCACAAATCGCCCTGTTTTCGTTCAGGAAGAAGAAGTTGGGGTGGGCGACGGGATTTGAACCCGCGACAACCGGAACCACAATCCGGGGCTCTACCAGCTGAGCTACGCCCACCACGTTCCTGTGCGCGAATCGGCGAATCGCCTGTGCGAATCGGCGAATCGCCGGAACCGAACGCGCGAGCGTAAGAAAAATAACAGCCGGAGTCCAGTCGGCGGCGCGCGGCGCGTGTCCGCACCACGGGATGGTGCTCGAGCCGCGCGGCGTCGTCGCGCGGCTCGAGCCTGGATCCCTTCGAGCAGTGCCGAATCCTTCAGAAGCAGCTTTGCGGTGCGTCCGGCTTGGTGATTCCGCCGCAGATCGGGTCGTCGATCGAGCCTCCGCAAACTCCGCAACAGTCGCTGTTGCCGAGGCACGGACATCCGTCGGGCGAGTCGTTGCTCAGCGAGCCGCGCGGCCTGCAATCCTCGCCGTAGCAGATTTCGGGCGCGCCGGGCTTGCGGGCGCCGCCGCAGATCGTGGTTGCCCCCGATCCGCCACAGACGCCGCAGCAATCGCTGTTGCCATCGCACGGACAACCGTCCGGCCGCGCGTTGGAGCCCGACGACGCGCTGCAATCCAGCTCCAGTGTGCTCGTCGTCGTCGATGTCGTGCTCGTCGTGGTCGTACTGGTGGTAGTGGTCGTCGTCGTGACGCACAGGCTGTCGACGCAGATGCTGGTCGTGTCGCACGAGCCGCAGTCGAGCAGGCTCCCGCAGCCGTCGCTGATCTGTCCGCACTGGGCGCCGACGGATTGGCACGAATCCGGCGCGCAGCACACGCCGAACTTGTCCTGCGGCTGAAGGCGAACGCAGAGTCCGCTCCTGCAACTCTTGCTGACATGGCATGTCGAACCGTCGGGCCTGCCCGCGGCGATGCTGAGGTCGGCGGAACCGGCCACAACGACCAGCACAGCCACGAACCCGAAAACTATCCCCGTGATCTTCTTTCCCATGATCTTCTCCTCGGTGGTTGCGAAAAGCCGCGACCGCCCTGCGTTCGCACTGCCTGGCTGGCGATAGTTGCCGGGCCACAGGGCGGCGTTCCGGCGGCAACTCTGCCTTGGAGACGGGTCCTGGATCTTTGAGAAGATCTTGAACTTCTCTTGAAACGGCCGGCGCAGCCGTTTCTGCGCCGCAGAAGGGTGTCGCGCCCGCGATGATGCCGCCGCGCGTCCGGCGCCATCGCGCACGCGCGCGGCGGCCGTCGAGGTCAGCTCGGTCGTCGAGTTTCGGGGAGTAATGCTGCAGGCCGCGTCACGCGACCCGTTCCACGATCTGCCACGGCGATTCGACCTCGGGATCGCGCCCGCAGCTGGGCGGCGTCGAGACCGCGGACGACTTGCAGCGGGTTACTCGCACAATCGAGGTGCATTCACCGTGAAGGTCGGAACGCGCGCACATCTCGACATGCCAGTCGCTGCCGGCAGCATCGACGTTCCACGAAAGCGCAGCGGCCGGGAATGCGCTACCCGACGCGAGCCACAGATCGCGCTCGACGATCTGCGCTGCCTCCGGAAGGCCGCAGTGTCCGCGATAAATCGCCGCGAGCCGGTCGACGAGCGGCTGGCCGCCTCCGAGTACGGCCTCGGCGTCGCCGATCGTGAGCCGCCCGAACATGCGTCCGCTCGGAAGATCGAGCAGCGTCGGCGCGAAGCGGTGACCGCCGAGATGGCTCGTTCGCCAGATCTTTACCGGCTCGGAACCGGATCGGGCGTTGCCCGCGAGCCGGCACAGCTCGCGATAGATCGGATAGCCGAACTTGCCGCAGCACGCGTCGCGCGCACCGTGCGTGCAGACGAGGATGTCGCGCCGCGCGGATCCGGCCTCGCCGCCCGCGACCGGCTCGATGCCGGCGTCACCGCCGGCCGCAAGCCGTTCGATCGTCTGCGCGAGAGCACCTCGCGGCACCTCGTACTCATGACGCACGAAACGCGCGGGATTGCCGGGATCCCGCGCCAGCCACAGCACGCGCACGCCGGCGCGAACCGCGTCCGGCTCGAGAGCGAGCACGCGCACCTTGCGTCCGTGCCGGCCGGCGAAGTCCATCGCCGCATCGAGCGCGGCATCGCTCGCGCGCGAGCCGACCAGCCGCGCGGTCCACGGCGGCGCGAGCTCGAACGCGAGAATGGCATCATAGGAGCCCGCGCTCCCGATCAGCGGAAGTCCACGGCGTGACGCGAGCTCGCTGCACAGGCCACCTGCGCGAAGGGAGGCGGTGTTGTTGTGGCCGGTCGAAGTCACCGCGGCACCCTGCTCATCGCGTCCGCGCTTCGCCGTTGCGGCCGTCAGTACAGCAGCGCCGGCTGCTGGCAGTAGCCGGTCGTCGTGTTGCACTCGTAGAAGTCCTTGCAGTCGGCTGTCTTCGTGCACGGCTTCTCGCACGTGTCGGTGTTCGGATTGCAGCGGAACGTCGTCGGCAGCGCGCCGCAGTCGCTGTTGTTGTCGCAGCGTACAGGAATCGTCGTGGTCGTCGACGTCGTGGAAGTGGACGTGGTCGACGGAGCGGTCGTCGTCGGGCCGCACGGCACACAGTTCGTCGTGACGGACTGTCCGACGGCCTTCTTGAGGCAGATCAGCGCATCGACCGTGGTGAGGGACGAGCTGCTGTTGACGTCGCAGACGCACAGCGCGCAGGTTTTCGAGCCGACCGCGGAGCGCAGGATGAAGCTGCAGTCGCTCGTATTCGGACCGGTCCCGCTGGAAACCGGCTGCGAGCAGTCGCCCTGGGCGGCCAGCGCGGGCACCTCGATCATCGCGACGGCCGAGAAAAGCGAAAAAGCGAAGGCCACGGCTCGCATGCACGATCGGTTCGACAAGATTCCTCCGGAACGGGCGCATGAGCGTCCGAAACCGGCAGTGTGCCGGGGTCGCCACCTGCGCTCAACCCGGAATCTGCCGGCCGAGATCATTTCGCGGGTCTGCCCTGGCTCTCGCGGTAGTGGTGGCGGTTCCAGATGTCGTTGCGGCCATTGGTCAGCCTGGCCACGAGGACCTCGGCTTCGCCGTACGGCTCAGCCGGGTAATGGACGGCCTCTTCGAGCAGGCGCGCACAATCGAGCCCGTACTCGGCCTGGCCGATCAGCCGATCGAGGAGATCGGGCAGATCGGGATTGCCCACGAGCATTTCGGGCTCGCGGCGGGCGCGCTCGCGAAGCTCACGAAGCTCGGCATGGGTGAACATCTTCATCGTCTGCATCGTGATTGCACCTCTTTCCGAAGCAATAAGCCGATACGTCTCTTACGGTAAGAGTCGCTTATCAGCGAATCTCCGCCATCGCCCGCGATTGCCCGATACGGTCGCGCGAGCATGCGACCGCAATTTCCTGCACGGATTGGCTCGCAACTGCATCGCTGCCGACTAGAATGAGATGCCTTCGCTCGATGGGCCAATGGGCAGATGCCATCGTGAAACCCGTTGTCCCCAACAGTTTTGAAATACTTCCCGAGGAGCGGCGCTGTGAACGAGCCGCCTTCTGCGACCCTGACGACCCGAACGAGCGCAGGCCATGAACAAGCCCGACTTCGCCAACATCTCCAACGCTGATTACGTCGACTCGCTGTATCGCCAGTACCAGGCCGACCCGGCTTCGGTCAGCGAGGACTGGCGCATCTTCTTCGCAGGGTTCGACCTTGCCGGCGGGCGCGCCGCCGCGCCGGCGCTTTCGGCGGCCGCTGCACCAGCTGCGCCGGTGGTGCGTGCCGAAACCGTCGAGGAAGCGCGCAAGGCGTCGCGCCGAGGCGGCGCCGCCGGGCCGAACGTCAGCGTGCTCGATCTCATCCATTCGTATCGCGAGCTCGGGCACCTCGTTGCCGATCTCGATCCGCTCGGAGAGAACCAGACGACCCATCCGCTGCTCGAGCTGTCGCAGTTCGGGCTGGTCGAAGCGGACCTCTCGCGCGCCGTCGAAATTCCGGCGTTCAAAGCCAAGCCCGTTGCCCGGCTCGGCGAGCTGATCGAGCATCTTCGCGCCACGTACTGCGGCACGGTCGGCATCGAGTACATGTACTTCCAGAACAAGGAACGGCGCGAGTGGATCCAGGAGCGCATCGAGCCGTCGTCGAACAAGCCGAACCTCGCGCCGGCCGAGCGCATCCAGATCCTCGAGCAGCTGCTGCGCGCCAACATGTTCGAGCAGTTCCTGCACAAGAAGTACGTCGGCGCCAAGCGTTTCTCGCTCGAAGGCGCCGAGACGCTGATCCCGCTGCTGCACGAGATCGTCGAGGAGACTGGCCGCATCGGCACGCGTGAAGTCGTCATGGGCATGCCGCATCGCGGGCGACTGAACGTGCTCGCGCACATCCTCGGCAAGCCGTACGAAATGATCCTGTCGGAGTTCGAAGGAAACTTTCTCGCCGACAGCGTGCAGGGCGACGGCGACGTCAAGTACCATCTCGGATATTCGCGTGACCATCGCACGCGCTCGGGCGACGACATCCACCTGTCGCTGCTGTTCAATCCGAGCCACCTCGAGGCGATCAATCCGGTCGCCGAGGGCATCGTCGCCGGAAAACAGCAGTATCTCGCCGATTCCACCTGCAGCCTGGTGCTGCCGCTGCTGATGCACGGCGACGCGGCATTCATGGGCCAGGGGATCGTCATGGAAACGCTCGGGCTGTCCGAGCTCGATGCGTTCCGCACCGGCGGAACCATCCACCTGATCGTCAACAACCAGATCGGCTTCACGACGTCGCCGAAAGACTACCGCTTCACGCGCTATCCGACCGAAGTCGCCAAGCTCATCTCGGCGCTGACGCTGCATGCCAACGGCGATGATCCGGAAGCGGTGGTGCAGGCCGGCCGCATCGCCGCCGAGTTCCGCAACCGCTTCCATGAAGACGTGCTGATCGACCTCGTCTGCTACCGCCGGCACGGCCACAACGAGCTCGACGACCCGACGTTCACGCAGCCGCTGATGTACCGCAAGATTGCTGCCAGGCCGCCGGTGTCGCGCCTGTACGCCGATCGCCTCGTGCGCGAAGGCGTGCTCGACGAAAACGGCGTCGCCGCGATCACCGGGGAGATCGACGCTCAGCTCAACGAGGCGCTCGACTACGCGCGCGACTTCATGCCGAAGCAGCAGGTGTTCTCGTTCGGCGGTGCGTGGAAGGGCATGGGCTGGGCCGGCGACGACTGGTCGGCCACCACGCGCGTCAGTGCGGACGAGCTGCGCCGGATCGCCCGCGCGGCCGCGACGCGACCGGAAGGATTCACGCCGCATCCCAAGGTCGAAAAGCTCTACGCCGAGCGCGCCCAGATGGTCGAGACCGGAACCGGCATCGACTGGGGTTGCGGAGAGATGCTCGCGCTCGGCTCGCTGCTCATCGAGGGTGCCGACGTACGGCTTTCCGGCCAGGACAGCGGCCGCGGCACGTTCAGCCATCGCCACGCAGCGCTGTACGACATGGAAAACGGCCAGCGCCTCGTTCCGCTCGACCGCATGACCGCCGACCAGGGCCGCTTCACGCTGATCGACAGCAACCTGTCGGAAGCCGGCGTGCTCGGCTTCGAGTACGGATTCGCGTCGGCCGACCCGGCCAACCTCGTGATCTGGGAAGCGCAGTTCGGCGACTTCGCCAACGGCGCGCAGATCATCATCGACCAGTTCATCGCGTCGGCCGAATCGAAGTGGCAGCGCAGCAACGGCATCGTGCTGCTGCTGCCGCACGGCTACGAAGGCCAGGGGCCCGAGCATTCGAGCGCCAGGCTCGAGCGCTTCCTCAACCTTTGCGCCGAGCAGAACATGCAGGTCTGCAACCTGACACGGCCTGCGCAGCTCTTTCATGCGCTGCGCCGCCAGGTGCGCCGCAACTTCCGCAAGCCGCTCGTCATCATGAGCCCGAAGAGCATGCTGCGGCACAAGCTGTGCGTGTCGGCGATCGAGGAGTTCACCGACAGCGACTTCCGGCTCGTGCTCGACGAGGTCGAGGACATCGACCGCGAGCACGTGCGCCGCGTGCTGCTGTGCAGCGGCAAGGTCTACTACGACCTCCTCGCCGACCGCACCGAGCGCAACATCCACGACGTCGCGATCGTGCGCGTCGAGCAGCTCTACCCGTTCCCGCTCACCGAGGTTCGCGAAGTGCTGTCACGCTATCCGGCCGACGCCGAAGTCGACTGGGTCCAGGAGGAGCCCAAGAACATGGGAGCGTGGCGCTTCGTCTTCGACCGCAACCACATGATCCTCGACGAGCCGCGCATGCTCTATTACGTAGGCCGCGAAGCGGCAGCGAGTCCGGCCACGGGCTCTTACAAGAAACACAACGCCGAGCTCCGGCAGCTTCTCGACAACGCGTTCCGTCCGAGCCGCTCGCAGTCGGTCTCGTGGGTGAGTCATGCCAGCTGATCTCAAGATCCCGCAGCTCGGCGAGTCGATCACCGAAGCCGAGATTCTCTTGTGGCGATGCGCCGACGGCGACGTCGTCGCCGTCGACGAGATCGTCGTCGAGCTAGAGACCGACAAGACTACGGTCGAGCTGCCGTCGCCTGCCGCCGGAACGCTGCGCATTCTCAAGCCGCAAGGCGCGCTGGTCGCGGTCGGCGACGTGATCGGACGGATCGAAGAAGCATCGGCCGCGAAACCGGCCGGCGCGAAGGCCGCAAAGAGCCAGGCCGCTGCCGCGCCGTCTTCGGCCGCTGCGCCGGTGCAAGCCGCACCGGCACCGGCTGCTGCGACGGTGCCGTCAGCTGCAGCGGCGCCTGCTCCGGCGGCAACGTCGGCCGGTTCCGCGCGGCTCGGTCCTGCTGCGCGGCGCGCGGCCGAAGAACAGAACGTCGATCCGCGAGTGATCGAAGGAACCGGACCGGGCGGACGCGCTACCAAGTCCGACGTCGCAGCCGCCGCTGCGCGCCAGGCCGCACCGCTGCCCCAGGCGCCGGCCGCCTCTGCGCCCGCAATCCAGAAAGCGCCCGCTCCTTCCGCTCCGCGAAGCGCGGAGGACGTCGAAGAGCGCACGCGCATGTCGCGCCTGCGGCGCACGATCGCCGACCGGCTGGTTGCCGCACAGCACACCGCTGCGATCCTGACGACGTTCAACGAGATCGACATGAGCGCAGCGATGGAGCTTCGCGCGCGCCACAAGGAACGCTTCGAGAAGACCCACGGCGTCTCGCTCGGCCTGATGTCGATTTTCGCGCGCGCATGCCTGCTCGCGCTTCGCGACGTACCGGTCGTCGGCGCACACCTCGACGGCGACGAGATCGTGACCAGCCGCCGTGTGCATCTCGGGATCGCGGCGTCGACCGACCGCGGCCTCGTCGTCCCCGTCGTCCGCAATGCGGACCTGATGAGCATGGCCGACATCGAGCGCGAAATCGGCCGGCTTGCGGGGCTTGCGCGAGACGGCAAGCTCGGCGTCGAGGATCTTTCCGGCGGGACGTTCACGCTCTCGAACGGCGGCGTGTTCGGCTCGCTGTTGTCGACGCCGATCCTCAATCCGCCGCAAAGCGGAATCCTCGGCATGCACAAGATCGAGAAGCGCCCTGTCGTCGTGGCTGACCAGATCGTGATCCGGCCGATGATGTACGTGGCGCTTTCGTACGATCACCGCCTCGTCGACGGACGCGAAGCGGTCACGTTCCTGGTTCGGGTCAAAGAGCGCGTCGAGGATCCGGCCCGCCTGCTGCTCGAAGTCTGAGCGCCATCACTTTGCGCGATCAGAGCTCGCGCATCAGGAGAACACCTTGCCCAAGCAGCGTTACGACCTCGTCGTGATCGGAGCCGGTCCCGGCGGCTACCAGGCGGCCATCCGCGCGTCACAGCTCGGCATGAAGACGGCCGTCGTCGAGAAGGACGGCCCGCTCGGCGGCACCTGTCTCAACGTCGGCTGCATCCCGAGCAAGGCCCTGCTCGAATCGTCGGAGTTGTATGCGCAGGCACGCGAAGGCCTGGCCGTGCACGGAATCGGCGTGGCCGGCGTCGAGCTCGACCTTGCGCGCATGATGGCGCGCAAGACGGACGTGGTCGACGGCCTGACGCGCGGCGTGCTCGGGCTGATGAAGAAGAACAAGATCGACGTCTGGCACGGGCGCGCCCGGATTGCCGCGGCGCCGCCGGCAGGCGCAGCTTCTTCAGCGGCAGCGCCGGGCGCTGCCGCTGCGGCATCCGGCATCGTCGAAGTCCGCGGCGAGAACGACGGCGAGCTCGAAACTCCGCGCATCCTGATCGCAACCGGCAGCGTGCCGATCGGGCTCCCGCACATGCCGTTCGACGGCAAGCGCATCCTGTCGTCGACCGAAGCGCTCGCGCTCGAGACTGTGCCGGCGCGCATGCTCGTCGTCGGCGGCGGAGCCATCGGTCTCGAGCTCGGCTCGGTGTGGGCACGCCTCGGATCCAAGGTGCGCATCGTCGAGCTGATGGACCAGATCGTGCCGGGCGCCGACCGCCGCAGCGCGCAGCTTCTCGAGCGGTCGCTTCGCAAGCAGGGCATCGAGATCCTGCTCGAGAGCCGCGCCGTTTCCGCGGACGTGGCGAGCAAAGCCGTCAAGGTCACGATCGAAGGCAAGGACGGCAAACAGACGACCGAAAGCTACGACGTCGTGCTGGTTGCCGTGGGCCGCCGCGCGTTCCAGGAAGGTCTCGGCCTTGCCGAAGCGGGCGTCGCGACCGACGAGCGCGGCCGCATCACCGTCGGCGCGCATTTCGAGACCAGCGTTCCGGGGATCTTCGCGATCGGCGACGTCGTCGCCGGTGCGATGCTCGCGCACAAGGCATCCGAAGAAGGCATCGCGTGCGTCGAACGCATGGCGGGCATTGCCGGACACGTGAACTACCAGGCGATTCCATCGGTGGTCTACACGTGGCCGGAGCTCGCCAGCGTCGGGCTCGGCGAGGAAGCCGCGAAAGCCGCGGGCTACGACGTGCGCATCGGAACCTTTCCGTTCACCGCCACGCCGCGCGCGCGCTGCACCGGCGAGACCGAAGGCGCGGTGCGCATCATCGCCGACAAGGCGACCGACACGGTGCTTGGCATCCATATCGTCGGGGCCAACGCGTCCGAGCTGATTGCCGAGGCGGCCGTCGCGATCGAATTCGGAGCCACGTCCGAAGACATCGCGCGCTCGGTGCACGCGCATCCGACGCTTGCCGAGGCGCTCAAGGAAGCCGCGCTCGGCGTCGACGGGCGTTCGATCCACATCTGACGTCCCGACCGGCAGAACGACCGGCGGGACGACCGGAAGGACGACCAGAAGAATCCGCACACCGCGCCGGGTCGTCGCCCGCGAAAAGCACCGCTTTCCCTTTGCGTGAGAAATCCCGCGCGCTACCATTGGGCCATCCGGAACGCTGGGGCCGCTTGTCCGGATGACGCCCGACGTATCGCATGCGGTTGCGACGCCGGCTTCAGGGGGGTTCGTACAACATGCTTCGACGCGATCACCGCGCGTTCCGGCCGCAGCCGGCCGCGGTCTTTGGTCTTCTGATGCTGATGTCCGCCGGTTGCGTGCCGGCGATCCCGCCCGTGCCGCCGGTGCCGGATGCACCCGCCGGCGCGCTCGCATCCGACGCGTCGCCGCTCGAATCCGCGCTCGGAGCCGCGACCGATACGATGGATCAGGCCATCGAGCTGGACCTCGCCGCCAATCGCCTCCTGCCCGAGCCGCGTTACGACTGCAGCGACGACGCGGCGACTTCCGGCAGCATCGCCGAGGAGCTTCTCGCTGCCGGACAGCGCACAGACGCGCGCAGCAGGTTCGCCGAAGCTCTCGCGATTTGTCCGGGCAACGCGCGCTGGTGGATCGACGCTGGCGATGTCGAGCTTCGCGACGGCAACCTCGACGCCGCGAAGCAGATGCTTACGCGCGGCCTTGCGATCGAGCCGTGGGAGCGCGACGGGCACCGCTACCTTTCGTACGTCGAAACCGGGCTCGGCAACGACGAAGAGAGCTGGCGGCAGTCCGTCCTGGCCGTGGTGAGCGATCCGACCTGCGAAACCTGCTGGGCCGCGCTTCGAAAAGCGACCGACAGCCGCGGCGGAACTTTCCTGCGGCAGTACGAGCGCAAGCCGGTCGCGCGCGCAGTCTACGGGCATCTCGATCTCGAGCTCGATCCGGTAAAGGAAATCGCCAACTCGCGTGGATGGATCGCCTATGCGATCGGTCTCGGCACGCGCGAGCTGCGCCGCGCCGATCTCAGCGAGCGGCCATCCGCCGCCGCAGCAAGACCGCAAAAGACGCTGCACAAGGAAAAGATCGACGACGAGTGGGCGAAGTGGTCGCCGCTCGAGCGCGAGCGCTACCTGGTGCGGACCACGCTCGCGAGCTACCGGCCCGAAGCGGACCGTCCGCCTGCCGCGCCGTCCGCATCCTCCGGACGTACACCGAAGACGTGGCCCACGATCAGGAATGCCGTCGACGAAGGCTATCTCGACGAAGCGATCTTCATGCAGCTTCTCGACGCAGCGCTGGTGCCGCAGTTCGTCGCCTATCGCCGCGCGCATGCGGATCGCCTGTTCGATCACGTCACCAATTTTCTGGCCGTGCTGCCGAGCGGAGTCGGCAAGCGGCGCTCGTCGCAGAACGCCCGCGCCGCGACCGTCGAGCCGCAGAGGCTGGCACTGCGATGAGCATACGACGCGGAGCGGCAGGCCAACCTGAGAAGTTGCAAAGGCGCAACGACGACCGTTCATTTTTGCGCGAGAGCGCGACGGCGGGTCGCCGACGTCCGGCACACATGCGGGGGTTGTCTCTTGCCCCACATGCGTCGAGCGTTATGATGCAGCCATGATCCACAGCGCACCGAAATCCGGACGTTACAGCGTCGAGCACTACTTCGAGCTCGCCCGCAAGGGTGTCATCGCTGCGCACGATCGCTGCGAGCTGCTGGACGGCCTCATCGTTGCGATGGCACCGCAGACATCTCCTCACCTTCTTGCCGTGCATCGTGTCGGCACCGTGCTGTCGGAGAAGCTCGGCCGCGACGTCGTCGTGCGCGTGCAGATGTCGTTTCTCGCCGGCCGCGACAGCGCGCCGGAGCCGGATCTCGCCGTGGTTCCCGGCAAGCTCGAGGACTACGCGAAGAAGCATCCGACGCGCGCCGACCTGATCGTCGAGGTGGCCGAGACGTCGGTCGTGCAGGATCGCATCACCAAGGCCGCCATCTACGCGCGCGCGGGAGTGCCGTGCTACTGGATCGTCAATGTGCGCGATCGCCGCGTCGAAGCGTACAGCGCGCCCGACCGCTGGAAGTCGCAGTACATGAGCTTCCTGCGTGTGACCGGAAAGCAGCCGGTCACGATCGAGGCGTATCCGGACGTGGTGTTCTCGGCGGCCGAGCTGCTGCCGCCTCCGCCGCCGAAGACGAAATAGCGCCGCGCGCTCGCCGGCGCGTGCTGCCGGGCAGCGCGACGACGGATCAGCGCGCGCTCTTTTTCCTGTTCGGTTTCGACTCGACCCTGCGAACGGTCTTCTTCTTCCGAACGGGTTTCGCAGCCCTCTTCGCCGCGCGCGGCCGCACGTCCACGTATGGACGGGTCGGGACGGTATCGTCTTTCGGGACGGCGGCGGCGATCGCGTAGACCAGCGAGATCGCGCGGAACATCTCCGGATACATCACCGGCTTTCCGCTGGTCATGATCGCGACCGACAGGTGCCGCTCCGGATCGGCCCACGCCACGACATTGGTCAGCCCGAGATGGCCGAACGCGTGATGGCTGCCGAAGCCGTACATGCTGAGGTACTCGCCGCCGAGCATGAAACCCATGCCGTAGCGCAGCGGAATGCCGAGCGTGAAGTCGAGCTCGTTGTAGGATTGCTCGGACGTCGCGCGCCAGACGGTGCGCGGCTCGAAGATGTGCTTTCCGCGCAGCGTGCCGCCTTCGAGCAGCAGCTGGTAGAACTCGCAGAGCTCGTCGGCCGTCGCGATCAGATTGGCGGCGGGCAGAACCGCCATCAGGTAGCGGGGATCGTTGGAGAGCTCGACGGCTTCGACGAAATCGAGACCGAGAATGCCGCGCACGATTGCGCCGATTGGCGGAAACAGCGGCAGCCCCGTGAAATAACTGCGCGCGACCTTGTCGACGTCGCGGCGCTTGACGCCGAAGTTCATCCAGCGCCAGCCGAGCGGCTTGCAGAGCTCTTCTTCGACCACGTTGCGGATGTTCTTCCCGGTGATGCGGCGAACGATCTCGCCGAGAAGGAAGCCGCCGGTCACCGCGTGGTAGGCGAGCCTCCCGCCCGCGCGCGACGTCGGCCGCGCATCGCACAGGATCTTGATCGCCTCGCGGTTCTGGATGTCCTCGAGCAGCGTCAGGTCCATGGCCGCATCGGGAAGAGTCGGGATCCCCGCGCGATGCGTGAGCACGTGGCGGATCGTCACGCATTCCTTGCCGTGCTGGGCGAACTCCGGAATGTACTCGCAGACCGGATCGTCGAGGTGCAGCAGGTGGCGCTGATCGAGAAGGTGGACGATCATCGCCGGCATCGGCTTGGACGCAGAGAAGACGTTGAACGGAGTCTCCGGCGTCGCCCGCACTTTCGGCGTGCCGTGCGGATCGCCGGGACCGCCGCCGTGGGCGTAGCCGATCGCACGGCGGACCAGCACCTGGCCGCGCACGCGGATGCAGATCGAGATGGCCGGATGGATGCCTGTGCGGTACCAGCGCAGCGCCGAGGCCCAGATGTTTTCGGCCGCATCGGGGTCGAGGCCCAGCTCGACCGGCGACGTTTCCGCACGCGAATCGACGGTCTGGACCGCCGCGAGATCCTCCGGCACATCCGCGCGGGTCACGATCGACGGCAGAAACGGCAAATCAGAAAATCCAGGTACGTCCATCGAAAAGCCGCCACAGCGCGCCGGGTCCTTTTAGAGAAGGGGCGACCAGGGCGCCAGCCCGTATCGAAATGGATCGCCAGACCGTATCGGAATGGATCGCCAGACCTATCGGAACGGATCGCCAGCCCGTATCGAAATCGATCGCCAGCCCGGGTCAGCCCGGGGCATCGTCCGGCCCGGAACGGCGCCCTCCCCCGTGACCCGGAATCAACAAGCGGCTAGTGTCGTCGCATGCCGCGGGTGAAGCTTTTCATCGGAAACAAGAACTATTCGTCGTGGTCGATGCGTCCGTGGGTGCTCATGAAAGAGGCCCGCATCCCGTTCGAAGAAGTGATGCTGCGCTTCGACGGGTTTTCACCCGGATCGAAATTCAAGACCGAGATCGCAAGTGTGAGCGGCGCCGGACGCGTGCCGGTCCTCGTCGACGGCGAGCTCCACGTGTGGGATTCGCTCGCGATCGCGGAGTATCTGGCCGAACGCTTCCCGGACAAACGCCTGTGGCCGAGGCGCACCAAGCGCCGCGCGCGGGCCAGAAGCGTGTGCGCCGAAATGCACTCCGGTTTTTCCGACCTGAGAACGCACTGCCCGATGAACATCGACGCGTCCCTCCCGGAGGTTGGCGCAAGAGTGCTCAGCGAGCACCACGGCGTGCGCGCCGATCTCGACCGCATCGTCATGCTGTGGAGCGAGCTTCTGTCCGACTACGGCGGTCCGTTTCTGTTCGGGAAATTCTCGACAGCGGACGCGTACTTTGCACCCGTCGTGATGCGCCTGCGCACGTATGCGCTTCCCGTACCGGCCGGCATCGAGTCGTACGCCTCCGAGATCACCCGGCTCGATTCCGTCTCGGAATGGATTCGCGATGCGATCGCCGAGAAGGACTTCGTTGCGTTCGAGGAGCCGTACCGCGCCGGAGCATCGCGACAGGAAGTCGAGTGAGCGGCAGCGAGGACGTCCATTGACCGGCAGCGCGAGCATCGAGCGCGCTGCCGCGGCGGTCAGCCCGTGGCTCGTCGAAGCGGCCACGCCGGCGCCCGTGCTTCGCGGCGACGTCCACGCCGATGCGGTCATCGTCGGCGGCGGATACACCGGCCTGTCCACCGCGCTCGCGCTGCGCTCCGAAGGCATGCGCGTCGTGCTCATCGAAGGCCAGGCCTGCGGCTTCGGCGCAAGCGGCCGGAACGCCGGACATCTGACACCGACGATCGGCAAGGACGTACCGACCCTGCTCCGTCTGTTCGGCAAGGAACGAACGTCGCAATTCGTCTCTCTGGCCGACACTGCCATCGCGGAAGTCGAACGGCTGCTCGCGGCCCATGCGATCGAATGCGACTACGAGCCGGTCGGCAACGTGATCGCCGCCGTGCATCCGAAGCAGTTCGGCGCCGTCGATCGAGCGGCCGAAGCCGCGCGCGTGCTCGGGCTTCCCGGAGAGCTCCTCGAGCACGCGGAGATGCAGCGCCGCGGACTGCCGGGTTCGTTCCTTCGCGGATTTCACGAAAGCCATGGCGGAATTCTCAATCCCGGTCGCTACGTGCAGGGACTGCGCCGCGCTGCCATCGGCGCGGGCGTCGAGATCTACGAGCGTTCGCCGGCGATCTCGATCGAAGACGGCGCCACGCCGCGCGTGCGAACACGCGAGGGGTCGGCAACCGGCGACCTTCTGGTGCTCGCGCTCAACGCCTACGCGCTCGGACTCGCGCTGCCGCGTGAGCTCGAGTCGCGGATCCTGCCGGTCTACGTGCAGCTGCTGCAGACCGCACCGCTGACGCCCGAGCAGCTACGCCGCGTCGGCTGGCACGGTCGCGAAGGCATCTACACGGCACACGAAGCGCTCGAGAGCTGGCGACTGACCAGCGACAACCGCATCGTCGGCGGAGCCAAGCACGTTCGCTACGGCTATCACGGCCGCCTGCTGCCGGATCGCGATGCAGGCGTCACGCTGCGGCTCGAAGCGGTGCTGCGCTGCCGATTTCCCGAGCTCGCCGAAGTCGAAGTGGCGTCGGTGTGGGGCGGGCGCATCGGCTTTGCGCTCGACTTCCTGCCCGTCGTCGGACGCGCCGGCGCGCACGGCCGGATCCTCTATTCGATGTCGTACGCCGGCCACGGCATCGCGATGGCGAGCTATGCCGGACGGATGCTGTCCGACCTTGCCGCCGGCCGCGACGGCCCGGGCGCCACGCTGTGGAAGCGAAAAACACTCCCGCTTCCGCCCGAACCGCTGCGCTGGCTCGTCTTCCGCATCCTCAGCGGCTTCTTCGACGCAATCGATCGGCGCATAGACCGCCGCGTAGCGGCTGGTCGTTGAGATGCACGCCGCGTAGCGGCTGGTCGTTGAGATGCACGGCGCGTAGCCGCCGGGCGTTGAGATGCACGCCGCGTAGCGGCTGGTCGTTGAGATGCACGGCGCGTAGCCGCCGGGCGTTGAAATGACCGGCGCGTAGCAGCGAGGCGTTGAGATGCACGCGGCGTAGCGGCCCGACGTCGGTCGCCACGCAGCTTCGAGCCATCCTCCGCAAGACGCGACAACTTTACGTGCGCTAAAACCTCTCGTTGCTGCTGCGCTGCGCCATGCGGTGGATCGAATGCGGGTGCGGCAATTTTGCGTGATTCTGCGTTCCTATCGCTCGTTCGCGTGTTACCATCACCGCTCCTCCAAATGACGAATTTTTCTCCGACGTTTTTCCGGCGCCTCGCGGATCTCTGCGCGAGTCGATATCAACCCACCCTTGTTCGCCACAGCGCGTTCGCTGTCGCGATCGTGATCGCTGGTGCGACTGCGTCGAGCGCGGAAATTCCGTCGTCGATTCGAAAGCACGACGCGGCATCCGTCGAAGGATCGCGAGTCCCCGGCCCCGACGGACATACGCATCTGCGGATCAGGACTGCGGCGCGCGCGTTCGATCTCGTGCTCGAGCCGTCGCCGGTCGTAGCCGCGGGTGCGCAGACCATCGTCGTCGACGATGACGGTGAACATCGGCAGCCGTCGGAGTCGCTGGTCTATCGCGGTCACCTCGCCGACGATCCCGACTCCGAAGTCCATGTTGCGATCGCCGGATCGTCTGCGGTCGGCAGCGTGACCACGGCGGGAGAAACGTGGCTGTTCGAGCCGCTGCGCCGCTACGAGCATGGCGCGAGGGCAGAAGACACGATCGTCTACCGCAAGAGCGACATCGACGTCAGCGCCGATCCCGGCACCTGCGCCGCCGAGTCGGCACCGATCGCAGCGCTCGGCGCTTTGCAGGACGGCGGCGCCGCCGGGGTTGCCGCCGAATCCGCGGTGACCGACACGATGGGCCTCGTCGAGCTCACGCTGGTCGCCGATCACGCGTTCTACGCAGCGCACGGCGCGGATACGTCGGCCTACATGCAGTCGATCGTCGATCAGGTCGCGTCGTTCTACACAACGAGCATCGGTGTGACGGTCTCGATCGTGCAGACGGTCATCTATCAGAGCGCGGGCACCGAGCCGCTGTCGTCTTCGACGGCGAGCGGAACGCTGCTGTCGAGCCTCGCCGAGGCACGCGAGTCGCATCCGGCAACGCTCGGAGCCGGAGACATCACGCACCTGTTCACCGGCCGCGATCTCGACCAGAACGTCATCGGCATCGCGTACCTCGGGACGGTCTGCGACAGCTTCTACGCGGCGAGTATCGCGCAGGACTTCAATACCAACCTGCACCTGATGACCCTGCTGACCGGACACGAGCTCGGCCACTCGCTCGGCGCGTACCACGACGGGCAGAGCGGCTCGCCCTGTGTCTCGACGCCGATCGGCTGGGTGATGTGGCCCGTCGTCTACAGCTCGCTCACCGAAGCGTTTTCCGCGTGCAGCCAGGCCAGCATCGACCCTGTCGTGCAGCTCGCGTCGTGCATCGGTGACGCGATCCCGACCAACTGCGGCAACGGCACGCTCAACTCGGGCGAACAGTGCGACGACGGCAACAACTCGAACGGAGACTGCTGCCGCGCCGACTGCAAGTTCGACGCAGCCGGCTCGCTGTGCGCGGCTGACGTCAATGCGTGCACCAACGACGTCTGCAACGGCAGCGGATCGTGCACGCATCCGAACAACTCCGCATCGTGCGACGACGGCGACGCGTGCTCGGCCGACGGGCAGTGCTCGGCCGGCGTCTGCCTCGACTCTACAGATTATGCCCCACTCTATTCGCCGCGGTTCAAGGCGCATCTTCGCGGCGGCGGCGAGGATGCGCTGGTGTTCAGCGCGTACGTCGACGCCGGACTGGCAAGCCGCCCCACCCAGACCGGTGCGGCGGTGCGCTTCCTCGACAGCGCCGGCGGGCTCCTTCACGAGAGCTTCGCCGCAGCCTCGGGATGGGTCGACCGCAAGGACGCCGGCACGACGTTCCTGTTCGCACCCGCCGATAGCGCGCTCGCGGCGACATCGGGCGGAATTGCAGCCATGGTGGTACGTTTCAAACCGGCCGCGTCGCTCGCGAAGATCCGCCTTCGCCTGAAGGATACCGACCTGTCGTTTCTCGACGGCCGTGACTCCGTCGACATGCAGATCCTCATCGGCGACGCCGTCACCGGGGATTGCGGGACGACGATGAACCTGGCGTGCGAAGTCTCGGCTGGGCTTCTCGCCTGTTCGTAGCTCGAGTCGGCAACGGCTGACGCCGTTGTCCCCGTCAGCGACCGGCCGTGACCGGGTGCAGAGTGCACCGCAGCGGCCGTCCGACGCTATGCTTCGACGCGTGCTCCCGCTACAGAGCCGCGATGTCCCGCAGCAGCAAGTCCCCTAAGAAGACCTCCGCACGAAGCTCGAACGGAACGCGCGCATCGATGGCCGCGGCCGCCGACAAGTACGACCTGTACGTGCGTTCGGTGCAGTCGCCCGACATCGAAGTCGCGTTCTTCGACCGTGCGTTTCGCAGCCAGTACGGGCGCAGGCCGCTCACGCTCCGGGAGGATTTCTGCGGAACGGCCGCGGTCTGCTACGAGTGGGTCCGCAGCGGCGCCGAACGGCGCGCGACAGGCGTCGATCTCGACGCAGAGCCGCTGGCCTGGGGCACGAAGCGATTTGCCAGCAAGCTCACCGACGACCAGTCGTCGCGGCTTCGCCTCGTCCATGGCGACGTGCGCACCACCAACTCGAAGGCCGAGATCGTCGCCGCGCAGAATTTCTCGTACTTCTGCTTCGAGACGCGCGACGACCTGCGAGCGTACTTCCGCCACGTACGCCGCTGCCTGGCGAGCGAAGGCATGCTCGTGCTCGACGTCCTCGGCGGCTCCGAGATGATGGAGGACAACCGCGAGGAAGAGACATCGCACGGGAAGTTCAAGTACGTCTGGGACCACATCGACTTCGACCCGGTCTCGCATCATTGCCGCTATGCGATCCACTTCCGCTTCAAGGATGGGTCGGAGCTGAAAAACGCGTTCACGTACGACTGGCGCCTGTGGAGCCTGCCCGAGCTTCGCGAGCTGCTCGCCGAAGCGGGCTTCTCCTCGTCCGACGTATTCTGGGAAGCCACCGACAAGAAGACCGGCGATGGCAACGGTGTGTATCGCCGGCGTGCGCGCGGCGATGCCGATCCTGCCTGGGTCGTCTACCTGGTGGCGTGGAAATAGGTCACCGACGCGTTCGTGCGGGAGCTGCCGCCGGAGCGCGGCGGCTTGCTGCGGTCCTCATCGCGCTTGCTTGCCTGCTGCCCGCGCCTGACGCGCGCTCAGAAAATCCGCCCGCTGCCAGAACGCTGCGAGTCGCGACGTCCGGCGACTACGCGCCGTTCAGCTTCGTGTCGACCGAGGCATCCGCGCCGACCGAATCCGTCGGCTCGCTCGACGGCTTCGATGTCGAGGTCGCGCGGCGGTTTGCCCGCGACAAGGGCTACGCTCTCGAGCTCGTGCGTTTCCGCTGGCCCGAGCTCGGCGGCGAGCTCTCGCGCGGCACGTTCGACGTCGCCATGAGCGGCGTGACGATGCGCGCCGAGCGTTCCATCAGCGGCCGCTACAGCGTGCCGGTGGCGGCTACGCACGCTGTCGCAATCACATGGAACGGCTCGGGAGTCACGACCGCGAGCGACCTCGACCGCCCGTCTCGCCGGGTCGCCGTCAACGCCGGAGGCCATCTCGAAAGCGTCGCCCGGCGTGCATTCCGTCGCGCCGAGATCGTCGCCGTCGCCGACAACGACGCCGTGCGCATGGCGCTGCTCGACCGCGCGTTCGACGCCGTCATCACCGACAGTTTCGAGGAGAAAGTCTGGACCGCCGGCTTGAAGGGCGTCGTGCGCATCGGCCCGCTCACCAACGACCGAAAGGCGTATCTACTGCCGGCCGCGCGCGGCGCTCTCGCCGAAGAGCTCGACCTGTGGCTTCTCGCCCGCGAGAAGGACGGCACGCTCGGCGAGCTTCGCGCCCGCTACTTCGGTGGAGGCAGCACCGAGCCGACGTCGGACGAGAAGCTCGCGACGGCCGAGCCTCTCGCCGCGTTGTCGAGTGCAATCGTCGAGCGCCAGTCGCTGATGCCGATGGTCTATGACGCCAAGCACGAGGCCGGGCGGCCGATCGAGGACAAGACGCAGGAAGCCGCCGTGCTCGATGCTGGCGCGCGCGCCGTGGCCGACGCAGCATCGCGAAACGGTCGCACCGCGCCGCCCGAGCCGGCAACGAAACGGTTGTTCGAAGTGCTGATCGCGATGGGCAAATCGGTTCAGCAGGGCCTGGCCGACGAGGATGCGAAGAGACGCCCCGGCGTGATTCTTCGCCGTTCGTCCGGTTCCGCGAACGCGCCGGATGCGGCGTCCGGGCACGCGACCGCTGCGTCTTCCGGAAGAGCGTCCGACGCCGGTTCCGCACAGGCGGCCGGCGCCGGTTCCCAAAAGACGGCGCCTGTCGCCGGTACACAACAGGCGCCGCCCGGCGCCGCGCCACCGGGCGCCGCTGCAGTGGATGCGAACGCCGATCAGCCCGCGCGGCAGCCCGGCAGCCGCCGGATCTATGCGCTCGATACCGAGCTGCGTCCGGCGCTCGCGCGAATCACCGAAAAGATCGCGCGCATCGTTCTCGCCATCGACAGGCCGCTCAGCATCGTCGAAGTACGAAGGGCCTTCGGCGACAACCTTGGCCCGCAGGGCGTCGCCGCGAGCCAGCTCGACGCACTTTCGGCCGCCGTCAGCGAGATCTCGTCACACGCTGCGCCGAACCCGTAGCGCGCGGCGTTTCCACGCACCGCGGCGAAACTCGAACGCGAGCAGGACCATTCGCGCAACGTGGTCGAAGACCAGCACCGTCCACAGCCAGACCAGCGGCAGATGCCAGGACGCCGCGAGCGCGGCCAGCGGCACGCGAAAACCCCAGTTGCCGAGCGCGGCACCGACGAGCGGAGTCCACGTGTCGCCGGCTCCGCGGAAAGCGCCGCCGAGCGTGAAATGCACCTGCATCATCGGCTGCGCCGCGGCCAGCACGAGCATGAACGGTCCGAGCGCTTCGATGGTTGCCGCGTCGTTCGTGAACATGCGCGCGAGCGGCTCGCGCGCCAGCGCGCCGACAGAGGCCAGCACGACCGCGGCGAACAGCGCGATGCGTGCGGCGAGCCAGCCGGTGCTTTCGGCATCGTCAGGTTTGCCGGCACCGAGCGCATGCCCGACGAGCGTCGCGGCTGCGGCGCCGAAGCCGGTGCCTGGAATCCATGAGAACGCCATGACGCGCACGCCGATCGTGTAGGCGGCAATTGCAACGGTGCCGTACGAGCTGAGCGTCGCGAAGTATCCGAGCAGCGCAAGGTTGAGCACTACGCGCTCGCCGACTCCCGGCATCGCGACCCGGATCACGTCGCGCAGCAGGCCGCGGCTGGCAACGAGGTCCGCCCGCCGGAGCGCCATCGGCCCCTCCGGATCCTGGCGGCGAATGACGATGCCGAACAGCACGATCGCGACGATCTGCGACAAGAGCGTGGCCACGCCGGCGCCGACCACGCCGAGCCCGCCGATGCCCGCCACGCCGAACATCAGCACGAAATTGAGCGCGATCTTGACGAGCGTGACGACGAGCGAGACGCGCATCGGCGTGCGCGTGTCGCGGCTGGCGCGCAGGCCATGCTCCAGCGTCAGCGAGACCGCGAGCAGCATCGACGATGCGAACAGCAGCTGCATGTACGGCACGGCGAGCTCGACGACGTCGGGCGCCGCGTTCAGCAGCGAGAGCACCTGCCGCGGCGCGAACAGCATGACCATGGCCACGACCGACGCCGTCGCGACCGCGACGATCAGCGAAGCGGCCAGCGCAGCCCGGGCCCTCGCCCGGTCGCCGGCGCCAATCGCACGGGCCATCAGCGCGACGCACGCAAAGCCGACCGCGAACAGCGCGGACTGCGACATGAAGTACAGCTGCGTCGCATAGCCGACGGCTGCGACCTGCTTCGGCCCGAGGCGGCCGACCATCGCGATGTCGATGACGCCGACCGCCGTGACCAGCACCTGCGACATCATGATCGGGATCGCGAGCCGCCAGATTTCCCGTCCGGTCGCGAGGCCGGTGCCGCTGACACGCCCGAGAAGCGACGGCACCGCCGCTGCGGCGAGTCCTTCTTCCGGATCAAGAGGCTGGCTTTCGACTTCGGAGTCCGGATCGAGCGGATTGTTCGGATCGAGCGCGTCCGCGGAGTTCGGATCGGGCGCGTCTTCGTCGAACCGATGACGCTCTAAGTCTTCAGATTCCTGCTCGCGGGAATCGTCGGCGGTTTTGTCGTTCACGCGAGTCATCGGGAGAAACATCGTTGATGGTCATGGGCAACGAGAATTTGCACCCACCCACCAGCGAATTTTTTGTCACCCATTCACGCCAGGTGTTGCGGCGCATGCAATGACCCGTCAGGGTAGCCGCGGGTTCGGGGACAGTCCCGTGCGGAAACACTGCACGGCTTAGCAACAACAAAGACAGGAGAAAGAAGGATGAAAAAGGTGGGGACAGGATTCGTGTATCTTGCGTCCGGCGCATTCGCGCTGGCGATGTCAGGTGCGGCTCACGCTGGAAACGGCGCGCCGAGCGGCTCGCACTTCAACCTCAATCTGATCGGCGCTTCCAAACCGAAGCTCGCGGATCTTACCGACTCGCAGCGTCATACGATCTTCGTGCCGCTGTCGGGCAACTGCAAAATCGGGCTGGCCGAAGGCGATTTCACGGTGCTCGACGGCAACTGCACCGACGGCGACTCGGCCTTCCAGCTTCCGAATCCGGATGCAGACAACGACGGCTCGACGACCTACTCGGTGTTCGCCCGTGCGCTCGGCAAGCCCGGCGGCAGCTCGGTGACCACGACATGCGCGACCGATCCGAGTGACGGCAGCACGGTGTGCTCGACGACGTCGATGACGCTGCTGCGAAGCAAGGGCAAGTCGAGCTTCACGAACGTCAGCAAGGACCTGCTGTATATCTACAACGATGTCGACGGCGACGGCACGCTCGACCGCGTGTCGCTGTTCGACTCGAAGCTCGAGGACTACTACTGGAACTACGACAACAACGGCCTGCGCAACGCGCAGCTCCGTTTCTACGAATGCGCGACGATCGTTCCGGATGCGACCGATCCGAACGGCGCGCAGCTCGATACCGACTGCTTCAGCAAGTAATCGGCCTTTCCCGGCGGGTCGGGACGCTTCTCCAGGAAGCGTCCCGACCCGTCGGCGACCGCTCGTGCACCGCCCGATGCGCACGGCATCGTCGGCCGTGCTAGATACGGTTTCCGTCGTGGAAATCCGCAACTTCACCGGCCGGTTCGAAAGGGGCGAAGCATTCGTGCGCGCCAAGGCCGCGCTCGTCGACACCGGCTCGCTCTCGGTCCACATCAAGTTCACTCGAGCGCGCGGGCGCGACGTGAACGGATATTACCGCTGGGACGACCAGCGCATGGTGCTGGCGATCAAGCAGCGCCTGCGCTTTCCACGCTCCGCTGCGTACGGCGTCGGCACCACGGCGCGCACCGACCGTCGTCTCGGCGGCCTGCCCTATCGTCTCGTGTGGCACGAGGAGCGCTTCGAGACCGCCGACGACCTGCTGGTGTTCGTCGCGGGGCACGAGTTCTGGCATTTCCTCTGCCACAGCGGCCAGCGAAAACGCGATCACGAGACCAAGGCCAACTGTCACGGGTTTGCGTGGCTGCGTGAGTTTCACGCATGGAACGGACCGGATTCGGAGGTTGCGCCCATCCCGCTGATTCCGCCGCGGCCCGATCAGCCGGCGCCGGCAGTGCTCGCTCCTGCCTCCGTTACGGTCGCCGGCGGCGTGCGCGAAGCAGACAGGCAGCTGCAGCTGTTCGACTAAGCGCGGAGCTCAGCGAAGCACCCAGTCTTCGCCTTCGCGCGCGACGCGGCCCTGCTTCGCAAAGCGCCGCAGGTGCGATTCGACCGAAACTCCTGCCGCGCGGTGCAGGAACTCCGGAACGTCGGTGTAGATGCGGCGCACCAGATCCTCGGTGCGGCGCACGCCGTCGCGCAGGCCGGCCAGAATCTGCTCGTCGCGAAGCGCCCGGTGCGCGAGATACTCTTCGATCTTGCGCTTCGGCTCCTCGATCGCAGGGCCGTGCGCGGGAAAAATCCGGTCGATGTCGAGCGCGAGCAGCCTTCTCAGCGAATCGAGGTAGTCGCCGAGGTCGCCGTCGGGCGGGATGACCGTGGTGCCGGCGCCGAGAACCATGTCGCCGGTAAACAGGACCTTCTCTTCACGCAGGACGAAGCAGAGATGGTCGCTCGCATGGCCGGGCGTCCAGACCGCCTCGAGCGTCGCGCCTTCGACCTCGACGATGTCTCCGTCGCCGAGCGGCTCGACGGCCAGTCCGCGATCACTAGCCGGCAGCGGCATCTTCCGGAGCGGCAGGTCGCCGTGGCGCGCGCGCACCTGCTCGACGCCGCCGATATGGTCCGGATGCGCATGCGTGAGCACGATGCGATCGAGCGAAGCGCCGCACTCCGCGAGCGCACCGGCAAGAAGCTCGCCGTAGCGGTCGATACCCTGTCCGGTGTCGAGCAGCAGGCGCTGCGCTCCGGTGCCGACGATGTACGTGTTGGTGCCGGGCCCGGTAAACGGCCCCGGATTCTGGCCGAGCACGACGGTGACACGCTCCGACCAGCGCGCGACGTCGGGCATCGCCATGCCGATCATCGACGACGTGACGACCCGGCGAGGCTCGGCGTCGTTCCCGGATGCAGCCACAGGCGTTCCTTATCCCTGAGCGGAACCGGCCGGAAGCGCCGGCCGGACCTTGAGGACGCGCTCCTTGCGGATCGTGACGGTGCCCGGCTCCGCGCCGCGGGGCTTGGTCACGTTGGATGCGAGCGTGCACGAAACCGGCACGACGCCGCCTGCCCTCGCCTTGCTGTGCCACGCTGCGATGGCTGCGGCGGCTTCGATCGTGGCCTTGTCCGGCTCCGCATCGTCGCGCGAGCGAAGCAGCACGTGCGAACCGGCAACCGCACGCGCGTGGAACCACCAGTCGTTCGCACGCGCGAGCTTGATCGACAGGTAATCGTTGTCGGACTCGGTGCGTCCGGCGAGAACGGTCCAGCCGCCCGGAAGCTCGTACTCGCGCCAGCGCTGCATCGACGTGCCGGCGTCAGAACTCGAACACGAGGCCTTCGTCGCCCGCCTTGATCACGACGTCGCCGCCCTTGGCCAGGCGTCCGAACAGGATCTCGTGGCTGAGCTTGTGCGAGATCTCCGATTCGATCAGCCGTCGCATCGGGCGTGCGCCGAACTTGGCATCGTAGCCCTTGCGCGCGATCCACGTGCGTGCGGTCGGATCGAGCGTCAGGTGCACGCCGCGCGCTTTCAGCCGCGTCTCGAGCTCGGCGATCATCTTCTCGACGATCTGCTCGGCGATCTCCATGCCGAGCGAACGGAACTGCACGACGGCCGTGAGCCGGTTGCGGAATTCGGGAGCGAACGCCTTTTCGATCGCCTTGTCGGACTTGCCGGCGAAATCGCTCGTCTGCTCGAAGCCGATCGCGTTGGCGAGGCCTTCGCGCGCGCCAGTGTTGGTCGTCATGATCAGGATCACGTTGCGGAAGTCTGTCTTCCTGCCGTTGTTGTCGGTCAGCGTCGCGTAATCCATGATCTGCAGCAGCACGTTGTCGATGTCGGCGTGGGCCTTCTCGATCTCGTCGAGCAGCAGCACTGCGTGCGGGTTGCGATGGATCGCTTCGGTGAGCTGGCCGCCCTGGTCGAAGCCGACATAGCCGGGCGGCGAGCCGATCAGGCGCGAGACCGCGTGCTTCTCCATGTACTCGCTCATGTCGAAGCGCACGAAGCCGATGTCGAGCGCGCTCGCGAGCTGCTTGGCGAGCTCGGTCTTTCCGACGCCGGTCGGACCGGCGAACAGGAAGCTGCCGATCGGCTTGTCGGGCTCTCCGAGCCCTGCTCGAGCGAGCTGGATCGCCGCGACCACCTGCTCGACCGCGGCATCCTGCCCGTAGATCGTCAGCTTGAGATCGCGGCCAAGGCTTTCGAGCCGCTTGCGATCGTCGACCTTCACGCTGCGCGTGGGGACCTTGGCGATGCGCGAGACCACGTTCTCGATGTCGCGGCTGGTCACGCGCGGGACTCTGCGGGCCGGAGCGGCCGCGTCGCCCGGCCGCGCGCCGGCATTTCGCGGCGGTGCAGCTGCCTCGATCGTCTCGATGACGACTTCGCCGGGCGCTTCGGGATCTTCTTCGACAACGGCGGCGGCCGACGTGCTCGCGGTCACGAGCGCAGGCTCGCCGGCGAGCCGGCTCGCGCGAAGCTTCACTTCCGCTCCGGCTTCGTCGAGCACGTCGATCGCCTTGTCGGGCAGGAAGCGGTCGTTGATGTGCTTGGCCGACAGCTCGACGCAGGCGCGCACTGCGTTTGGCGCGTAGGCGACGCCGTGGAATTCCTCGTAGCGGGTCTGGAGACCCTTCAGGATCTCGACCGACTCTTCGATCGTCGGCTCGCCGACGTCGACCTTCTGGAAGCGCCGCGACAGCGCATGGTCCTTTTCGAAGATCTGCCGGTATTCCTTGTACGTCGTGGTGCCGATGCACTTGATCTCGCCGCTGGCGAGCGCCGGCTTGAGCATGTTCGATGCATCCATCGCACCACCGGAGACCGCTCCGGCGCCGATGATGTTGTGGATCTCGTCGACGAAAAGGATGCGGCGATCGCGGTCCTGCTTGATGCCGTCGATGACGGCCTTCAGCCGCTCCTCGAAGTCGCCGCGATAGCGCGTGCCGGCGAGCAGGCCGCCCATGTCGAGCGCGTAGATCGTGACGTCCTTCAGGTACTCGGGAACGTCGCCCTGGTGGATGCGCAACGCGAGGCCTTCGACGATCGCGGTTTTTCCGACGCCCGCATCGCCGACGAAGATCGGGTTGTTCTTTCGGCGCCGGGCCAGGATGTGCACCGTGCGCTCGAGCTCGCTCTTCCTGCCGATCAACGGATCCAGGCGGCCCTCGGCCGCTTTTCGGTTGAGGTTCGTGCAGAACTCTTCGAGAGGATCCTCGACGGCACCGACGCCGTCGGCTTCGCGCTCGCCGGCGCCGATGCCGCCGCCGCCTTCCTCGGCCGGAAGGTTTCGCGAACCGATCTTGGAAACCTTGTGCGAGATGTAGCGCACGACGTCGAGCCGCAGCACGCCCTGCTTCTTCAGAAAGTAGGCCGCGTGCGATTCCTCGTCGCGGAAGAGCGCCGCCAGCACGTTGCCGCCGTCGATCTGTTCCTTGCCGGACGACTGCACGTGCGACGCAGCGAGCTGCAGCACCAGCTGGCAGCCGAGCGTGTAGCTCGGATCCGGCGTCGAGCCGTCGGGTGCCGCCACGTGCGACGGAAAGGACGGCATGGTGTTTTCGAGGAACGCATCGACCGCGGTGCGCAGCGCCACCAGATCGGCGCCGCAGTGGAAGAGGATGTCGGCCGCGACCTTGTCCGACGTCAGCGCGAACAGAAGATGTTCGGGCGCAACGAACTCATGGCGGCTGGCCTTCGCGCGATCGACCGCGCGCTGGAGTGTATTTTCGAGCTCTTCGGAAATCAGCATCGCTTTTTTCCTTTCCTTCGCGCTCTCGCGCTTCTTCCGGCCTTCGCGCTCTCGCGCTTCTTCCGGCCTTCGCGCTCTCGCGCTTCTTCCGGCCTTCGCGCTCACGCGCTTCTTCCGGCCTTCGCGCTCACGCGCTCATACTTCTTCCCGTCTTCGCGCGCTTCGTCCTCATCCCTCGCAGGCCTCGATCAGGCAGGCGAGCGGGTGTTCGTGTTTGCGTGCGAGCTGCTCGACCTGCACGGCCTTGGTTCGAGCCACGTCGTGTGTGTAGACGCCGGCGATGCCCTTCCCTTCGTGATGCACCTGCAGCATCACGCGCGTGGCTTCGTCGCGGGGCTTGAAGAACAGCGTCTGGAGGATCCAGACCACGAACTCCATGGGCGTATAGTCGTCGTTCAGCAGCACCACCGCATACATCGGGGGGCGCTTCACGCGGCTCCGCTCCTGGACGACGATTTGTCCCTCGGAGCGGCGGACAGGAGTTTCGGGCTCGGACATGTTTATCGATTCTAATGCGCAGCGGACCGTGGTCAATGCAGAGCTTCTGCGTGCAACGCGCAGGCGGCCGGAATTCCCGAGGTGCGGACTTCGCTGGCCCGGACTTCCACGCAAAGGATCGCTCAAAAGCGCGATCTCTCGCTCTTGACAGGCGAGACGCGGTTATAACCGTCGATCATCGCTTCGTTCTGCTCGCGCTCCCGCTCGAGGAAATCCGAGATTGCGCGCCTGCCGCCCGGGTGAGCAATCCAGTGGGCGCTCCAGGTCGGACGCGCGTTGAAGCCGCGCAGGAACTTGTGCTCACCCTGGGCGCCCGCTTCGACGAGCCGCATGCCGTGGGCGATCGCGTACTCGATCAGCGTCCAGTAGCAGCATTCGAAATGCAGCGACGAAAACTGGCCGATCGATCCCCAGTAACGTCCGAACAGCGAATTTTTTCCGCGGACGTTGAACGTACCGGCCACGTAGCGGCCGGACTTCTTCGCCAGCACGAGCACGAGCCGCCGCCGCCACGTGCGGGCAAGCTGCTCGAACGTCGCGCGCACCAGATACGGCTGCGACCACTTGCGGGCCGCGGTGGCGACGTAGAACTTCCAGATCGCATCGACGTGCTCTTCCGTGATCCGGTCGCCGTCGAGAACCTCGATCTCGATTCCCTGCGCCGCGACATCGGCGCGTTCATGCAGGACCTGCTTGCGCTTCTTCGAACGCAGGTCGGCAAGATAATCGTCGAAGCTGCGGTAATCGCGATTTTCCCAGTGATATTGATGCGTGACGCGCGACAGGAATCCGCGCGAAACAAGAAAATCGTGCTCGGCTTCCCTCGGAAACAGCACGTGGACTCCGGATAGCTCCAGGCGCTCGGCGAGGCGCGTGAGACCGTCGACCATCCCGCACGCGACCGGGTTCGCATCCAGTGCCGCTCCGGGCGCAACCAGGATCCGTGCGCCGGAAACAGGCGTGAACGGCACGGCGGCCACTCCTTTCGGATAGTAGCGAAGCCCTGCACGCGCGTAGGCTTCCGCCCAGCCGAAGTCGAAAATGTACTCGCCGTACGAATCCCAGCGCAGGTAGAACGGGATCGCGCCGACCAGATGGCCTGCGTCCCACGCCGTGATGTGACGGGCCTGCCACGGTGTTCCCGGCCCGACCACGCCGGTTTCCTCGAGCGCGACCAGAAACTCATGCTCGAGAAACGGATCGTCCTCTCCGACCAGGCGATTCCAGGCAGCCGGATCCACTGTCGCGAGAGACTCGCGGGCTTCGATGCGAATGGTTTCCGACATGCTGCCTTGTCCGGATACACGGGTTTGGTCGGCAGTTCGATTTCACGTAAGAGCGCGCGCGATGGACCCGCAGACAAACCGCCCCGGGAAGACCGAGCTCGAAGAGCTCGTCTTCCCGTTTGGCGACGGCGGCTGCTTCGGCTGCTCGAAGCTCAACCCGGACGGACTCCAGCTGCGCTTTTTCCGCGGCCCGAGCGAGATCGACGGGAGGGATGAGATCGTCGGCACGTGCCGCGTGCCGGATCGATTTCACGGCGCGCCGGGCATCACGCACGGCGGCATCGTGGCAACGATCCTCGATGAGTTCTCCTGTGCAGCAGCGGTATTCCTTGCCGGCGTCCGCGTCGTTACCGGCGAGCTTCAGGTGCGTTACGAGCGTCCGTGCCCGGTCGAACGCGAGATCGTCGTTCGCTCGCGTGTCGCGAGCGATGCGCATGCGCGCTACCTCGTCATCGAGGCGGAGATGCACCTGGGTGCTGAGCGGCTGGTCCGTTCGAGCGGAAAGTTCTTCCGTCAGCCCGCGAGCGGCGCAGTCGTCACGCCGTAACGCGGCGAGCCGTCAGACCGGAAGCTTGCGAAGATCGACGTGGTTGCGACCCGGTTCGTCACCGGAGACCACCGGCAGTCCGCGCGGTGCCCATCCCGCGCATGCGACGGTGCCGTCGGGCGAGACCTCGCCGTAGAAACCGCCGCGCATGTCGACAAGGTTGCTGAACCCGGATTCGGCGAGCATCGCCGCTGCGCGCGCCGAGCGTCCACCCGCTTTGCACGCAACAACCAGAGGCTGCTCCGGCTCAAACGCCGCGAGCACTTCCAGAAGAAAGTTCGGGTTCGGCCTGAGGCCCTGGCCCGGCTCGAAATCGAGCAGTGGAATATTGTACGCGCCGGGCGCGTGGCCCTCTGCGAACTCGGCAACCGACCGCACGTCGAGATAGGTCCAGCCTTCTTCGATGAGCTGGGCCGCTTCATCGGGTTCGACGCGCCGAACTGCCATGAGGGTGGACCCTAGGTTCGCGGCAGCGGTCCGTCAACTGCCCGGGCGGGGACGAGAGGTTTCTTCCTTCGTTTCTTCTTCGTTTCCTGTTCCCCTGGAACCGGCCGAAGGATTACGATGCCGGCGGCATGGGCTCGGAAAAAACTGATGGATCGGTTTCAGTGCGGCTCGACAAGTGGCTGTGGGCAGCACGGTTTTTCAAGACAAGGTCGATCGCGAGCCAGTCGATCGCGGCCGGCCACGTCAAAATCGGCGGCAACCGCGCGAAGGCCGCGCATATCGTCAAACCGGACGACGAAATTGCAGTCGTAATCGGCCCTTACACCCACGTCGTCCGGGTGCGCTCGGTCTCCGCCGTGCGCCGCGGGGCTCCCGAGGCGCGCCTCCTTTATGAGGAGAGCCCGGAGAGCATCGCCGCCCGCGAAGCGCTGGCGGCGGTTCTCAAAGCCGACCGTGGATCGTTCCAGCCGGCCGCTTCGAGGCCATCCAAACGCGACCGCCGAGCCGTCGATCGCCTTCGCGGTCGCTGAAACCGGACGGACCCTGCTGCCGTCGGGAAGCACCGCGGCAAGTTTCTGCGCAGAACCTGAGGAAAATCGAGAATATTCATTCCCTATGGGCGTCAGAGGCCCCAAGAGGAATGACAATGGCTGACAATACCGCGAAGCTTTTCGAACCCGACGCTCTCATGCCCGAGCAGTTTTTTGCCGGTCTCGGCAAAGAGGCCGGCGCAATGAACGAGCGCGGCCTGATGCTCGCGATCCTCCGCGACGCCGTCGAATGCTTTCAGAAGTATGCGCTCGCACGCGATCCCCAGGGCGAAGACCTGCACCGCGATGCCGCCGAATGGATCTTTTCGAACGAGCGCGAGTGGCCGTTCTCCTTCGAGAATATCTGCGACGTGCTCGGCGTGAGCGCCGAATACATCCGCGCCGGGCTCGCGCCGCTGCGCAAGCGAACCGCACGGAAGGTCCGCAAATCGCCGCGGATCATCGGCCTTTCCGGCCGCCGGCCGGCGAGCCACGACGATGGTCGGTTCGATCGCTTCGACGTCGAAAGCCGGATCGACGCCGTCGACGCGGCGGGCTGACCAACAGGAGTTTTCGGCACGGTCCGCTGATCAGGCGGGTTCTCTCCTCCCCCTGCCGAAACGGAAAGGCGGTGCGACGCGAGTCGTACCGCCTTCTGCTTTTTGGATTTTCCAGTGCCTCGGCTAGGTTGCCGCCCGATGAAAATCGGGGTGGTTACGGAAGCCCGTCCGGGCGAGCGCCGAGTCGCGCTGGTTCCCGAAAGCGTCAAGCGTCTGACCCACAAGGGAGCGGAAATCGTCGTTCAGGCCGGCGCCGGGACTCCGGCCGGGTTCTCGGACGACGAATACCGGGCCCAAGGGGCGGCAATCGTCGATACGCGAGAGGCGCTGCTTTCGGCCGCGGACACGATCGTTCAGATCAATGTGCCCCAGGCGGGTGCCCTGCAGAGCGTGAAGAAGGGAGCGGCGTCGATCAGCCTGCTCTTCCCTCTCGTCCAGCACGACGTGGTTCGCGGGTTCCGCGACGCTTCGGTTACCGCCATCGCGCTCGACCGGATCCCGCGCACGACGCTGGCGCAGTCGATGGACGTTCTCAGCTCGCAGGCAACCGTGGCGGGCTACCGGGCCGTCATCACCGCCGCCAATCATCTGCCGAAATTTTTCCCGCTGTTCATGACCGCTGCCGGTCGCGTCGAGCCTGCCCGCGTCGTGATCCTCGGCGCCGGCGTTGCCGGCCTCGTCGCTATCGGCGTCGCCCGGCGGCTTGGCGCCGTAGTCGAAGCTTACGATGTGCGGCCGGTCGTCAAGGAGCAGGTCGAGAGCCTCGGAGCCACGTTCATCGACGTCGGCGCGACCGCCGACGCCCAGACCGCCGGCGGCTATGCCAAAGAAGTCAGCGAGGATTTCCAGAAGCGCGCCAACGAAGTCATCGCCACGCATCTCGAGAAGGCCGACGTCTGCATCACGACCGCGCTGATACCCGGCCGGCCCGCGCCGCGCCTGGTGACCGCCGCGATGGCCCGCCGCATGCGCCCCGGTTCTGTGATCGTCGACCTCGCCGCCGAACAGGGTGGAAACTGCGAGCTGACCAAACCGGACACGGAGGTGACCGACTCCGGCGTGCTCGTGCTCGGCCCGACCAATCTGCCGAGCGAAGCGGCACGCGACGCGAGCCAGATGTTCTCGCGCAACGTCGAAAAATACATTCTCTATCTGCTGAAAGACGGACAGCTCAATCTCGATTTCAGCAAGGAGATCGTCAAAGGCTCGGTCGTCACGCACGACGGGCAGATCGTCGATACGCAGGTCGCCGAAGCGATCGGCGCCTGATCGCAGATTCGAGCAGTCTCCAGGAGAGCCTTCCCATGACGCACGAGATGATCCTCGGACTGTACGTGTTCGTGCTGGCCGCTTTCGTCGGCTACGGCACGATTCGCGGAGTTCCCCCGCTGCTTCACACGCCGCTGATGGCGTTCACCAATGCGATCTCCGGAATCTCGCTGGTCGGCTCGATCGTGGCCGCCGGTGCCGAGAAGAGCACGTTCAGCACCGTGCTCGGCTGCATCGCCGTGCTGTGCGCGAGCATCAACGTCGTCGGCGGATTCCTGATCACCGACCGCATGCTCAAGATGTTCCGCAAGCGCGGCGGCGCCAAGGGCGAGGCAAAGAAGTGACGCCGTACGCCGAGCTCCTCTACTTTATCGCTTCGGTCCTGTTCATCCTCGGTATCCGGGGACTGACCAGCGCCGAAACTGCGCGCCGCGGCGTCATCTATGCCGAGATCGGCATGGCGTTCGCCGTCGCCGGCACGCTGATCAATCCGGAGATCCATACCTACCGCTGGATCCTCGTGACCGCCGGCATCGGATCCGCGATCGGCATCGCGATGGCGGCACTGATCCCGATGACCAAGATGCCCGAGCGAATCGCGCTCTCGCATGCGTTCGGCGGCCTCGCCGCCGCGCTCGTCGGCGTTTCGGAATATTCGATCTACCAGGCGGGCATTCACGTCGACCACCTCGGGCATGCCGTCCAGCTGTCGCACGGCACGATGGGCGCACTCGGATTCGAAGTGCTGTTCGGCGGCCTGACGTTTACCGGAAGCCTGATCGCATTCGGCAAGCTGCAGGGCTTCATCCCGGGACGCAACATCACGTATCCGTACCAGAACCAGTCCAACATCGGCATTTTCGCGACGGCCGTGCTGCTGCTGGTGCTGCTTACGGTGTGGCCGTCGCTGCAGATCCTGTTCTACCTGATGTTTCTCGTCGCGCTCGTGCTCGGCGTGCTGTTCGTGATCCCGATCGGCGGCGCCGACATGCCGGTCGTGATCTCGCTGCTCAATTCGTACGCGGGTCTTGCCGCCTCGGCGACCGGCTTTGCTCTCGACAACAACGTGCTGATCATCGCCGGAGCGCTCGACGGCGCGTCCGGATTCATCCTGTCGATCGTGATGAGCCGCGCGATGAACCGTTCGTTCAGCAACGTGCTGTTCGGTGCGTTCGGCCAGGGCGACGGGTCGGCCGCGGCCGTCATGGGCAAGGACGCTGCGCCCGTTCGCGAGGCAAGCGTCGGCGACGCGGCCATGCTGCTGTCGAGCGGCACCAAAGTGATCGTCTGTCCGGGCTACGGCATGGCGGTCGCGCAGGCCCAGCATGCCGTGCAGAAGATGGCCGAGCTGCTCGAACGCGACGGCATCGAGGTCAAGTACGCGATCCATCCGGTCGCCGGACGCATGCCGGGGCACATGAACGTGCTGCTTGCAGAGGCGAACGTTCCGTACGATTCGCTGAAAGAGCTCGAGGAAATCAACGACGAGTTCGCCGAGGCCGACGTGGCCCTCGTGGTCGGCGCCAACGATGTCGTCAATCCCGCGGCCAAGACCAACACGAACAGCCCGATCTACGGCATGCCGGTGCTGAACGCGGACCTCGCAAAATCGTGCATCGTGCTCAAGCGCAGCATGAACCCCGGATTTGCGGGCATCGAGAACGAGCTGTTCACGATTCCGAATACGGTGCTCGTGTTCGGCGATGCGAAGGATACGATCGAGAAGATCGTCGAAGCGCTGAGCTAGAAGGTGGGCGTGCGTCGCGGGGCGGGTACCGGCGCGCTCGCTTTAGTCCTCGCTTCGCTGCGGAACGACTCGCACGCCGGCACCCGCCCCGCGCCGCACGCCATCATCCGGATTGGCCCCCCGCACCTCCCGCCGGGTTGCTCTGGTTCTCGCGTCGCAACCCTGCTCGCAGCGCCACTGCTCCCGCAACGCTTGCCGGATTGGTGATGGAAGAAAACATCGATCGATCAGTGCGGCTCTCTCGCGACGACCTTCGACATTTGATGGCCCGCCGCGATTTTCCTGGCCTCGTCCTCTTCTTCTTCCAATCCTTTCTCTTCCTCTTCCTCTCCGTTGCCACGGTACGCCTTGCGGCTGCCGGCAGTCCGCTTCGGTTCGTTGCCGTCTTCCTCGATGGGATCGTGCTGCTCACGTTCTTTGCGTCGATGCATGAGGGCGGGCACGGGACGGCGTTCTCGACGCCGTGGATCAATCGGGCGGTGACGTGGGTTTCGGCAGTGCTGATGCTGCAGTCGCCGACGTTCTTTCGGGAGTTTCATTTCGAGCATCATCGACGGACGTCCGATCCGAACGGCGATCCGGAGATTTCCGGCGCGCCGAAGCTGCTCGGGCCGTGGCCGCGCAATCCGGTTCTCTATTTTGCGCAGGCTTCCGGACAGCACCTCATGGTTGGCAAGGCGCTGTTCACCGTAGTGCCCGCGACTGTGCCGACGGACGCAGCGTTCGAGCGGTTTTTTCCTTACGTGCGGCCGGCTCTTCGTGCGCAGGTCATTCGCGAGAGCAGGATCGCGACGCTCCTCCTCGGCGGTTCCTGTGCGCTCGGGCTCGCGCTGGTTCCCGGGTTTTCGACGCTGCTGCTCGCGTGGCCGATCGGGCATCTCGCGCTCGGGATTTTCGTGATGCCCGAGCATACCGGGCTACCGATCGACGGCAGCCAGATCCACCGCACGCGCTCGACGAAGAGCAACGCGTTCGTGCGCTGGGCGATGTGGAACATGCCGTGGCACGCCGAGCACCACGGATATCCGGCGGTACCGTTCCACGCGCTTCCGGAGCTCAGCCGGCGCATCGAGCCGGAGCTCGAGCATCGCGTGAGCGGCTATCTTGCGTTTCATGCGGAGGCGCTGAGGCGCTCGCTCGGCCGCGCGGCCTGACGCGTCCTCATCACGCATCCGAATCTAACGTCGAGAAGATCGTCGACGCGCCGACTTCAAGATGCAGGTGCGACAGTCCGCACGCAACGAAGCGCGTCGTCGACTATTCGATCAGGCACATCCCATCGCATCCGTCACCGGCTGCGGTGTTGCCGTCGTCGCAGGTCTCGGCGTAGTCGATCTCGTTGTTGCCGCACACCGGGCAGCCGGTACCGGCTTGCGGAAACAGACTTGGCGCCGGCGTCACGAGCCCGTCGAGCACCGGCGGATTGCCTTCCCGATAGAAGATGCTGTGGAAGCCGGACGCGGCTGCTCGAATCGAGCCGCCGGACTCGACGTGCACGGTTTCTCTCATCGAGAAGAAGTTGGAGTTGCCGCCGTCGTACTGCTTGCCGACCGCCGCATCGATCTTGCCGCCGCTCTTCACCAGGAGCCGGCAGCCGTTGAAGGACATATCGCCGCAGCCCTCGGGACCGCCGTTGCGGATCTGACCGGCTATCGAGATATCTCCACCGTACACGGACACGTTTCCGCCATAGCCGTACGCGTTGCCGCCGTAGGTTGCCGGGATCTTGCGCCCGGTGACGTTGATGCGCCCGTCGATCGAGATCGGACCTTCGTTCGCGCTGAACAGATTCACCTCGCCTGAACGGGCGCCATTGACCGAGATTCGGCCGTGGCGACCGAGATGAATGGCATCGCCCGCATCCATCGACACACCATGCAGGCTGTACCCGTAGCGGCCCCAGGCTCGCGCAAGAACGGTCGAATCCATCGAAATGTCGTCGCCCGCCTCGAAATACCAGTCGCCGGAGAGCGGCGACGTGTCGGTGGCGCCCTTGGATTGCCCGCTGTCGCCCCACAGCAACGCCTTGTCTCCCGCGATGAGATCGCCGCCGGCGCGCAGGAATCCGTAGCCTCCCGGTCCGCCGTACGTCACTCCGTAGTAACCGCCTTTCTTCCAGCCGCCGCTCATGTTCAGCACCGGCCGCGAAAGCTCAGGATCGCGAACGATCTCGAGATCGCGCCCTGCGGCAAGATCGATCGTCCCGCCGAGGCTGTCCGCGCCGTATCTGCCCTGCGCGAAGATGTTCGCGAGCACGAAGATGTCGTTGCCGGCATCGACTTCGATCTGCGCGTAACCGCCGGTCGCGTAGATGTGGTTGCGCAGTGTCACATCGCCTGCGGCGCGGATCGTCACCGATCCGCCGGCGCCGGGGCCACCGTAGTAGTCGTTGATGCCGGCATTGACGTCCACGAGCGAGGCCGACTCGACCGAGCCGAGCGTGCTTTCGATGTAGATGGTGCCGCCATCGGACACCGGCGGCTTTCCGGGCGCGGAGATCTTGCCTTCGAGCGCGATGTCGCCGGCCGCGCGGAGCATCAGGCCCGATGCGTTGCCGGTAAAGTCTCCCGCGATGCGAATGCCGCCGTCGCCAGCGCTGCACGTCCCGAGGCCGAGATCGCTGCACGCGGTGTCCGTAAGGCACGGCGTGCCGGCGTCGAGCGAGCAGCCACGGCTCGCGGTGATCGTCACGTCGCCGACGATGTCCGGCGAAAGCACCGTCATCCACGTATTGCCGGGTTCGGCTTCGAATGCGCCGCACGAGAGGTCGAGCGAGCCTCGAAGCTCCCCGCTGAACGAGACGCGCACGGTCCGCAGGCCGAAATCGAGAGGATATGCCGAGTCGACCTCGACCGTCGTCGAGATCACGCATGGGTCGGCGGCCGGCGCGCAGACGTCGTCAGCGGACTGGACGGGATCCGCGACGGCCGCCCCGCTGCGTGCAAGCACGATCGAGAGACACATCAGCATCGCCTTTTTCATCGTGAGCCCTCCGCTCCCTTCGGAACACGGCCGTTGACGCGGAAATCGTCGCGCGCGTTGTCTTCGCAGCGACTGACTTCCCAGGTCCCGCCCCTGCCGCGCGTCACGACACCGTCGCGGCCGTTGCCGACCGACTCGACCTTCTCCAGATCGTTGTCCGTGCCGTCCACGATGACGCCGCTCATCGCGTTGCTGCTCGCATGGACATTGACGGCGGCGTTGTCGGTGAAGAGCCGAATGCCGTTCTCCGAGTTCTCGCTGACGCGCACACCGGCAAAACGGCCGCCGCTGCCGCGCACGCTGATGCCGTCGCGGCCATTGCGCGTGGCGACGACATCGTCGAATACGGTGCCCGCGATCGTCAAGCGCACGCCTTCGTCGTGGTTGTCGCGCAGCTCGAGGTGCGTCACGCGCGCGATCGCATCGGGTCGTGCCGCCGTAAGCCCGATTCCAAAGCCTGCGACGGCTCCGCGCGCCGGCGCCTTCGCGCCTACGATCTGCGCGCCGTCGGTCCCGCCGTACATCACGCGGATGCCGACACCTGCGCCGCTGCCGCGGATCTCGCGACCATCGAGGTCGAGCGTGATCGTTTCCGTCTCGCGCGCGGCGCGCACGATGAGACCGTCGACGCGGCAGCGGCTCGTTGCGACCGGATCCGTCGCAAGAATGCGCGCGTCGGTCGTGACGGTATCGCCGCAAGCGCAAGCAACGCGACCTCCGGGGAGCGCGTCGCCGCACGGCTTCGCATACGCAGGGATCGCCGCAAGAAGGAATGCGACCAGAACGATGCCATGACGGTGCACGCGGCGATGCTACTCCTGCGGCCACAGCCCGGCCAAGGGCCGCAATGCAGAAATGTCAGTTCGCGTAGCCGAACGATTTGAGCTGCTGCTCGCGGCGCCGAAGCGCGGGGTCGTCCTCGCCGTCCTTTTCGCCGTGCTCCTCCTGCTGCGGCTGACCGCCGGGCACGGACGGCTTCGCGAGCGACTGCCGTTTCCTTCGCGTGCCGAACCGCGGCGGATGCTGGCCCGACCAGCGGTCGAGCTCTGCCACCAGAGCGACCTCTGCGCGGGATCCGCTGGCGATGGGCTCGGCTTCGAGGCGATCGCGAGACTGGTCGAAAGCGGTGCGGCGACTGTTCGCAGCCCATTCGATGAGCTTGTAGCCGTCGTTCGAAAGCGCGACGACGTGACCGTCGCCACCGTTCGAGACGGCGCGCTCGGTCTCGCTCACGATCGGCGCGGCGCGTACGCCGGCCCCGCGCGCCTGCGGCACCAGCGACGATCCCGGGAACGGATGCTGCCCGATGCCGGCGAGCTCCATGATCGTCGGCGCGATCGTGACCGACGCCGCGACCGGCTCTTTCACGCGCCGCGGCTCGAGACCGGGCGCGACCACGATGAGCGGCACCTCGAGCACCTCGCGATAGAGCGTCGAAATGTGGAAACAGCGGCCATGCTCGAGGAGCTCCTCGCCGTGATCGGACAGGAGGATGAGAATCGTCTTCGACAGCAGCGCGCGACGCTCGAGCTCCGCGACGATCTTGCCGACATAACGATCGGCGCGCCGGATCGCCGCATCGTACTCGTCGACGAACGCGCTCATCTTCTGCATGCCGGCCTTGCACGCTCGCCGCATCCTCCCGCGCGGCGGCGGCGACGTGAGCCCGATCGCGCGCCGGTCGATCTCATCGCCGTGATAAGGCGTGTGCGCGTCGTAGCCGTGCGCAAACAGGAAAAACCGCCGCCCGTCGTTGTGGTCGAGCCACCAGCGCATGTCCTCGAAATTGTCGCGGAACGAGCGGCCGTTGTTGCGGTACACGTCGAAACCCTGGCCGAACCCGAAGCTCGCCGCCAGGTTGATGCCGCCGGAAAATCCGGCTGTCGCCCACCCGCTCGACGCGAGCACCGATGCGATCGTCGGAACCTCCGGCTCGAGCCGCCGCGAATCGAGCAGCGCGACGAAGCCGTGCTCGCGCGGGTACATCCCCGTGAAGATCGACATGTGCGCCGGACGCGTCCACGACGACTGCGCGACGGCGTGCTCGAACAGGACACCCTTCTTCGCGAGCGCGTCGATGTTGGGCGTGGTGGGCCTTGAATAGCCGTATGCGCCGACGTGGTCGGCGCGCAGCGTGTCCACCGAGATCAGGACGATGTTGCAGTCACGGCAAGCTGCGAAAGGCGCGAGGGGCGGCGGCGAGCAGGCCGCCGCGAACGCCGCGCCGACGGCAACGGCGAAGCGAAAGCAGCCGATCATCGCCCGCCAGAAACGGAGGGGAGCATCACGTCTGCAGGCCCCTCACCGATCGCTGGTCGCGCCAGACGCAGCGATTCGCTTTCGTCAAGCACGGGCGCCCGGTTCGTCTTTCACGGCTCGAGCAGACACGTCGAGTTGCAGCCGTCGCCCTCGACGGTGTTGCCGTCGTCGCAGGTCTCGTTCTCGTCGATCTCCGAGTTTCCGCAGACCGGGCAGCCGTCAAATGGAAACACGGCGAGGACGGGAGCGGGCTTGACCGTGCCGTCGAGAACGGGAGGCTTGGCGGCATCACGGTAATAGATCGACGTCTGTGAAGCGGGCCGTCCGAGGATCGCGCTGCCAGGCTCCGTCGTCATGCTCTCGCGAATCCAGAACTTGTTGTACCCGGTGTAGCCTTCCTGGTGTCCCTTGCTGCCGTTGATCTCGCCACCGGACTCGAGGCGCAGCCGGCAGACGTCGAAGAACAGCGTGGCTCCCCCGTAGGCCCCACCGGTCTCGATACGTCCGCCGACCGATACGTTGCCGCCGTAGACGCGCACATCGCCGCCGCCGCCGTATCCTTCGCCGTAGTACGAGAGGGCGCGCCCGCGGGTGTTGATGCGGCCGTCGATGGTGATCGAACCAGCTTCCGATGCCTCGAACGAGACGATGGCGGAGTGTGCGGATGCCGTGGTGATCCTCGCTCTCCTGCCGATCGTGATCGAGCCTCCGGCAGCGAAGGAAACTCCGTGAAACGCTGCACCGAAAAAGCCCTTTCCCCTGGAGGTAAGGAAGCCGGAGAACGACGTGTCCTCGCCGCTCTCGAAGTACCAGTCGCCGGCGAACGGCGCGTCGTCGGCGTAATGGCTGATGCCGCTGTCGCCCAGCATCCGTACGCGCTCGCCAACGACGATGTCGCCGCCGGCATTGAGGAAGCCGTACCCTCCGGGATAGCCGGCGGTGCTTCCGTAATAGGTCTCATGGCCGCCGTTGATGTTCATCACGGCACTCTCGCCGGGGATGCGCACCACGAGAAGATCGCGACCAGCCGCGAGATCGATGGTTCCGCCGATACTCGCGTCCTGCGCGACACCTTGTGTGAGGATCGAGGAGCCGATCGCAATGTCGCGTCCGGCGCTCATATCGACGTAGGCGGCCCCGCCCGTGGCGCGGATCGGACGGCGCACCGTGACATCGACGGCCGCGTCCAGCTGCACCTGCCCGCCGCGGCCGACAATGGTGCCGCCGTAGTCATGGTCGACTCCTGCGTCGACGTCGATGTCGGCGTTCACCTCGATCGATCCCTGGGTCGAGTCGATCTCGACACTGCCGCCGTCGGTCATGAGTGAGTTGCCGGATGCGTCGAACCGACCCTCGACACTCACGTCGCCGACAGCGCGCAGGGTGATGGTCGAGGAGTTGCCATCGACGTCGCCCGCAAGCCGCATTCCTCCGTCCCCTTCGGAACAGACGCCGGCGCTTGCACCCGCGCACACCGAGTCGTCGAGACACGGCAGCGACGGGTTTGCCGAACAGCTCCGGCGCGCCGTTATGGTCGCAAACTCGGGCGTGCCGTTCGGACCGAGCTTCAGCCACAGCCCGGGACCATCGGTTTCGAACGCCCCGCACAGAAGATCGAGAGTGCCCTCGAAACGTCCGCCGCTCGCTACGCGCACGGTGCGAAGTCCAAAGTCCAGGGGGAAGTCCGCGTCGACCTGTACGACGGTGGAGACGATGCACGGGTCGCTCGCCGGCGGACAGATGTCATCGGCAGTAACCGCGACGGCAGCGGCGGCCGTGATGCTGCTCGCCAGCACGACCGCCGTGATCAGGCCACATTTCGCAGCCGCCGCGATCGCGACACGACCGAATGTCGAAGCGGTCGTGATCATCGTCCACCCTCCGCACTTTGCGGGGGTCGCCCGTTGACGCGCAGGTCGTCGCGGGCATTGCTCTGCGATTTCACGATCTCCCATGTGCCGCCGCTTCCGCGTACGACGATCCCGTCGCGGCCGTTGCCGACCGCCTGCGCCCCGTCGAGGTCGTTGCCCTCGCCGTCCACGATCAGGCCGCTGCGGGCATTCCTGTCGGCAGCAGCGTCGACCGCAGCATTGTTGCTGAAGATACGAATCCCGTTTTCGCCGTTTTCGAAACTTGCCACTCCCGACAAACGCCCGCCGTTTCCGCGAACGTGGAGTCCGTCGCGTCCGTTTCCGCTGGCGACGACATCCTCGAAGACCGCGCCCGCCATGGTAACGCGCGCACCTTCATTGCGGTTGTCGCGCAGGTCGAGTCGGCTGACTCGCGCGAGCGCAACAGCTTCGGTCGCCACGAGTCCGACGCCGAAGCCCGTGACGATGCCGTGGCGCGGAGCCGGTGAGCCGATCACCAGCGCGCCGTCGCTTCCGCCGTCTGCCACGCGAATGCCGATGCCGACTCCGCTGCCGTGAAGCTCGAGACCGTCGAGCTCGAGCCGTATCGATTCGGCCATCGCGGCGGCGCGGATTGTCAATCCGTCTAGGGTGCAGCGCGTCGTAACGACGGGATCGTCCGGCAGCAGGCGCGTGTCGGAGACGACCGTATCGCCGCAGCGACAGGCGATGCGCTTTCCATCGACGTCGCCTCCGCACGGAGCAGCGAGAGCGAACGTCGGAGAGGCGAGGATTGTGAAGATACAGAGAAAAACGAATCGCGCCCCGCCCATGCGGCGCAACGTATCGGAGCGGCTCGAGCTGCGTCAACCGGGCGATGCGCGATTCCCTGGTCTTCGCTCATCGAGCGTCCGATGCACTGCTGCTCCCGGCAGACAGCGTAGTCGCTGGTACGGAGCCTTCCTTACGGCCGTGCCGGTAGACCGCGCCTTAGCTCATTACGTAGCGAATCGGCAGCCGCTTCGGCCCGCCGACGAATGTTGCCAGCGTGAACTCCGGATCGCCGTCGAGCTCGACCGACTCGAGACGCGGCAGCAGCTCGCGAAGGAATCCGCGAAGCTCCATGCGCGACAGGTGCGCACCGAGGCAGAAGTGCACTCCGATTCCGAACGCGAGATGCTCGCCGGCGTTCTTTCGCGTCACGTCGAATGCGAACGGATCCTCGAAGACCGACTCGTCGCGATTCGCCGACAGGTACGACATCAGCAGGCCGTCGCCCTTGCGGATCGGTTTGCCGCCGAGCTCATAGTCGACCTGCGCGTAGCGCATGAAGTGCCGCACCGGCGTCGCGATGCGGATCATCTCGTCGACCGCATTGTCGATGAGTGACGGATCATCTTTCAGCAGGCGCAGCTGCTCGGGGTGGCGGGCAAGCAATAGCAGGCCGGTCGCGAGCGCGCTCGACGTGGTATCGTGCCCCGCCGTCGCGACGATCGTGTAGTAGCCGGCCGTTTCGAGCTCGCCGAGCGGCTCGCCGGAAATCTTTCCGTTGGCGATCGTTGTCGCGAGGTCGCTCGTCGGATGCGCGCGGCGGTCGGCCGTCATCGCTGCGAAGTACGTCGCGAAATCCATGAGCGCCTCGATCAGCGCCCGCGTGCGGTCGTCGCCGGCAAATTCGACGTCTTCGTTGCCGAACAGCTGCTGCGTGAGCTGCAGCATGCGCGGCTCGTCGGTGTCCGGAACGCCGAGAATGCTCATGATCACGCGCAGCGGGTAATACAGCGCAATGTCGCGTGCGAAGTCGCAGCGGCTGCCTCGTTCGGCCATGCGGCCGACGAACTCGCGCGAGAGCTCGGCGATGCGCTCCTCGAACAGGCGCTTCAGATTGGCCGGCTTGAACCAGTCGTTGGTCACCGCGCGGTACGCGCGGTGCTCGGCGCCGTCCATGTGAACCAGCGTCTTGATCTCGACGCCGATAGCAGCCCGCTCCTCGAGCGACACGCGCGGGAACAGCACCGACTCCATCGTGTTCCAGAACTTGTCGTGCTGGCGCTCGATCTCGGCGACGTGCTCGTGACGGGTGACCGCCCAGAACGGATCGAAGCCCGGCTCCTCGACGCGGTGCACGGGATCTTCGCGGCGAATCCGCGCCGCCGCTTCGTGCCAGCGTTTCTCGTCGGCATACGCCGTCGGGTCGACGAAAATCCGGCCGGGCCGTTCGGTAAGGTTCGTTGTCATCGCAGTGCGCGACAGAATCATGAAAGCCGGGCTCAGTCGATCCATGGACCGGCACGCGAACGCCTGTGGGAAGTCCGGCGATCTTCGGGTAGAACAACTGACACTTCACTGCCACGCAGTGCGTACGGGAGATACGGAATGGGAAATCGGGGTTTGTCGCTGCTCGCGATTCTGGCCGTCGTTGCATTTGGCCCATCGGCCGGGGCCCAGGTCTGCGGAGACGTCAACGAGACCAATACGGTGACGACCGCGGACGCGCTGAGCGTCCTCAAGTTTGCCGTCGGACAGCCCGTCAGTCTCGTCTGCGGAGGCGAGTGTGCGACGCTCGAGCCGCGCGTCCAGGAGCTCGAGGAAACGCTCGCCAGCACACAGGCGAGTCTTGCCGAGCTGCAGGACGTGGTCGGCGACCTGCAGGCGCTTCTCGCCGGAGTTTCGCGAGCCACCGACACGATCGTGTTCTCGGGTGTCAACGTACAGGTCGTCGACGGAAGCGGCTCGACCGGCGGCACCACCAACGGACTCGGCAATCTCGTCGTCGGATACAACGAGGCGTCGTCGGGCCAGGATCACACCGGTTCGCACAATCTCGTCGTCGGCGAGCAGCACGAGTACACGAGCTTTGGCGGCATCGTGGCCGGCGAACGCAACACGATCTCCAACCGCGCCGCGTGCGTGCTCGGAGGCAAGGACAACGTCGCCTCGGGCCTGAACTCTGCGGTCTGCGGGGGCTCGCAGAACGTTGCGAGCGGCCAGTATGCAAGCGTCGGCGCCGGCTTCGGCAACACCGCGAGCGGCATCAATTCCACCGTGTCCGGCGGATGCGAGAACACCGCGAGCAATACGTTCGCGGCCGTCAGCGGCGGACAGGGCGCGCTTGCGAGCGGTCAGTGGTCGTCAGTCACCGGCGGTTTCACGAACAAGGCGACGGGAACCCATTCCGCCGTCAGCGGCGGCTCGACGCACACCGCGAGCGGCCCGTTCAACTGGAAAGCCGGATCGCTGAGTGAAGACCAGTAACCTCGCGCTCATGTCGTTGACGCTGCTTGCGTGCGCAGGTGCTGCGCACGCCGGGTCCACGACGCTCACTGGTGATTCGACGCTGGCCGAATGGACCGCTGCCAGTGCGGCCGAGCGTTCCGAGGTTGCCGTCGCGCTCGCGAAGAACCGGCTCGCGCCGGATGCGAGCAAGCTCGACGTTGCAAAGACTGCGATGGAAATCAGCGGGTGCCTGTCGGCGACGGCGAAGGATTCGCGCCTGGGCGGGTGGAAGGTCGCGCCGACGGCGACGACCTGCCTTACCGCGCCCGAGCGCGAATCGAAGTAGTCCTCTCAAGCCGCGCTCAGAGCGTGCCTGCCTCGTACCTCGAGGACCAGAACTCGCACTCGGCCTTCTTGTATTCCGAGAGCTGTGCCAGCGGAGCGTCGAGGCGCAGCATCTTCCAGCTCTTCTCCTTGAACTTGGGCCATTTGAAGCGGCCCGCGTTCTTCGGCTTGCCGGTGGTCGCAAGCGACGACCAGTACTGCTGTACGCTCGCCGACAGGATCTTGTCGGTCGCGCCGAAGTCGTCGATCGAGTTGAACACGAAGCCGATCTCGATTCCGTGGAACACGCCGAGATTGAGCGAATCGATCAGGCCGAGGGGCGGCTTGCGGTCAAAGTTGTAAACGAACGTCCGCGCCTTGTTGGCCTTGATGCGCGAGTAGCGCTTCGCCGTATCGTACGTCGAACAGACCAGCGCGGCGTCGCCGAACACGTGGATGAGAGCATCGCGCGGTGAATCGTAGTTCGACGCCGGATACATCGCCTCGACTGCCGCTGCGTCGGTGTCGAACCGGCTGATCAGCTCTGCGGTGTACTCTTCGGGCGTCAGCTCGGGGCTGTTGACGAAGAACAGAGTTCCTTCGTCGGTGTTCGAACCGAGGATGTACGGCTTTCTCGGGATCAGCGTGGTGTCTTCGACGGCGTCGTCGAACAGGTTGATCGGTAGATCCGTGAGGAATCCGCCGTCGACCGAAATCGCCAGATTGGTTCCTTCTCCGACCAGCGCGACGAGCGGCCCGGCATCGAGCAGGTCTCCGGTCGATACGCCGCGCAGGCACGCGAGCCGGTCCTCGGCGTCACCGCAGCCGACGGCGTCGGCAATCACATCGGCCTGATCGATCGACTCCTGATTCGTGTTGACGCCGACGGTGCAGCCGCCGCTCTCGCTGATCGCCTTCTGGAACAGCGGCTGGCTGCCGGCCGAGACGACGTGCGCGCAGACGTCGAACGAACCAGCCGACTCGCCGTAGATCGTCACGTTCGCCGGATCGCCGCCGAAGGCCGCGATGTTGTCGTGGACCCACTGCATGCCTTTGCGCTGGTCGAGAAGTCCCTGGTTGCCGGCGTACGGATAGCCTGGATCCTCGGCGGCAATCTCGGTCAGCCCGAAGAACCCGAAGACGTTCAGGCGATAGTTCACGCTGACGACGATCACGTTGTTGTCCCGCGCCATCCTGTGACCGTCGTAGAACTGGCCGGTGTGACCGGGGAACGGAACCGGATCGCCGGTCGATCCGGACGTGTTCGAGCCGCCGTGGATCCAGAACATGACCGGAAGCGGCGTCGTCGGTGCCGGGTTCGGCGTCCACACATTCAGGTACAGACAGTCTTCGTTCTCGATGCGCGTGTTGTTGTTGGTCAGGGTCGGGAGCTGCGAGCATGCCGGCGGGTAGGCCGTCGCATCGAGCGTGACCACCCACGGCGTCGGATCCTGCGGCGGCTTGAAGCGAAGCGGGCCGACCGGCGGCGCGGCATACGGAATGCCGAGGAACTCGCGAGCGCCGTCGGTGACTTGCCCCTGCACGTTGCCGTCGGCGGTCGCGATCAGCGTCTGCGCCGAGGCGAGCGCCGGCAGTCCGAATGCAGCCGACAGAATGAGCGCGGCAGCGGCAGTTTGCCGCGATACGAAACGTTTCATGATTGGGTCTCCTCCCCTGGTCATCCGGAATGGATGGTCGAAGCGTCGAAGTTGGCCATGGGCAGCAGCCGATGCAACCGCACTCGATCGAGCACTGCGGTTCGACTCCATCGGCGCGCTCGATTACGAGCCACCGGAGGCCTGGCAGGCCGGCACACCGCGGCGACGATCCGGACGCCGGCCGGCATCGCAGCGGGAACGAGCCGACCGCCGAAGCCAACCAGAGCATGCAGACCATGCGTCCGTCCGAATACAAGACCGCGAAAGATGCCGGGAAGGAAGCGGGAATCGACGGCGAGCTCGTCGATTTCGCCGTTCTTTCGGACTGGATGGATCGCGAGGGCCTGCCGGGCGGCCAGATCACCGGCATCCGGCTGCTGGCCGGGGGCACGCAGAACGTGCTCGTGCGGTTTTCCCGCGGCGGCCGCGAATACGTGCTTCGCCGCCCGCCCCGCCACCTTCGTCCGAAGAGCAACGATTCACTGCGACGCGAGGGCCGCGTGCTGGCCGCGCTCGCCGGCAGCGACGTGCCGCACCCCGGTTTCATCGCCGGCTGCTTCGACGAAGCGGTGATGGGCGGCGCCGTGTTCTACCTGATGGAGCCCGTCGATGGCTTCAATGCGACGACGGAGCTTCCGGCGCTTCATGCCGGCGATGCCGGCGTTCGCCATGAAATGGGACTCGAATCCGCGCGCGCGCTGTCGCGACTGTCGCGTCTGGATCCCGCCGCGATCGGCCTTTCCGACTTCGGAAAGCCGCAGGGCTTTCTCGAGCGCCAGGTATCGAGGTGGCTGTCCGAGCTCGAGTCGTACTCGCGGCATCAGGGCTATCCCGGGCCTCGCATTCCCGGCATCGAGCGCATCGCCGCGTGGCTCGAGCGCAATCGTCCCGAGCAGGGAGCGACCGGCATTCTTCACGGCGACTATCATCTCGCCAACGTGATGTACGACCCGGCGAGCGCGCGGCTGGTGGCCATCGTAGACTGGGAGATGTCGACGCTCGGAGATCCGCTGCTCGATCTCGGCTGGCTGCTCGCGACGTGGCCCGACGCCGAAGACGTCTCGGTCGGCGCGGCGTCGCTCTACGTGCAGGCCGGTGGTCTGCCGCGGCGCGACGAGCTCGTGCGGAGCTATGCCGAGGGCTGCAGTCGCGCGCTCGATTCGCTCGACTGGTACGTCGCAATGGCGTGCTTCAAGCTCGGCATCGTCCTCGAAGGAACCCACGCCCGCGCTTTCGCCGGCAAGGCACCGGTCGAAATCGGCGACATGCTGCACGCAATCACGCTCGGACTTTTCCGGCGCGCCGACCGGATCGTAGCGGGCAGCTGAATGCGCATCCTCAGAATATTTGTTGCGCTGGTGGCCGGGCTTCTCGTCGTGGCAGGAACCTGGCTTGCGTGGCAGTGGAACCTGCGGCCGTCCGTTTATGGTTACGCGTCCGAGCTCGCGATCGCGCCTGCGGATTCTGCGGCCGGCGCCGACGGTCTGCGCGTGACGTTCCTCGGCGTGTCCACGCTCCTGTTTCGTGATGCGAAGACCGCCGTGATGACCGATGGATTTTTCACGCGTCCGGGCCTCGTGCGCACCGCGCTCGGCAGGATCGAACCGGATGCGGAGCGGATCGACGCCGCGCTGAAGATGGCCGGGATCGAGCATCTGGACGCCATCGTCACCGGGCACTCGCACTACGATCATGCGATGGACACGGCCGATGTCGCGTCACGGACCGGCGCCGTGATCGTCGGCTCCGAGAGCACGGCCAATACCGCACGTGGGCGCGATTTTCCGGAAAGTCGCATCCATGTGGTGCGCGGCACCGAGACGCTGAGCTTTGGTGATCTTACGGTCACTGTGGTTCCGTCGCGCCACTTTCCCCACGGACAGGGCATGGGCGAGATCACCAGGCCGCTCGCCACTCCCGCACGTGTCACGGAGTATCTCGAAGGCGGAAGCTTCTCGATCTTCGTCGAACGCGCGGGCCGCACTGCGCTGGTCCAGTCGAGCGCCGGCTATGTCGAAGGTGCGCTTGCAGGACGCAAGGCCGACGTCGTGTTTCTCGGAATCGGCCTTCTCGGGACCAAGGACGATGCGTACCGCGATGCGTACTGGCGCGAGACCGTCGCTGCCGTCGGTGCAAAGCGGGTGATTCCGATCCACTGGGACGATTTTACGCGCGGCCTCGAGCAGCCGCTCGTTGCACTTCCGTTCCTGCTCGACAGGGTCGACGTCGCAATGGCGTTCGTGCGCGAGCGCGCCGGCCGCGACAGGATCGACGTTCGCTGGCCGGCCGTCGCCGAGCCGTTCGATCCGTTCGAAGGGCTGGCCGCTGCAGCAAGCAGCGGGAACCCGCCGTGACGTTTCGCGCCAGCCGGCGCGCCGACGCGCTCGTCTTCGCGCTGGTGTTGCTGAGTGCCGGCTATTTCCACCAGGGCGGAGGCTGGAACCAGAACGCGCGCTTTGCGCTGGTGCGCTCGATCGTCGAAGCGCACACGTTCTTCATCGATTCGTATCTCGTCTACGAACGCGATCCGGCGGCGACCGATGCGTTCGTCCGCGTGCCCGTCCGCAGTGGAAACGTTGCGCATGCCGGATCCGAGGTTGCGCTCGCGTGGAGGGGAACCTCCGGGCGCATGCTCGCGATCGATCCCGCCGCCGCCGGCGCACGCAAGCTCGCTGCCGTCGACGACGTGGCCGCCACCGGCGACGTCGCGTACTTCGACGGACACTTTCATCCGAACAAGGCACCAGGCACTTCGTTTGCTGCGGTTCCCGGCTACGCGCTGGTGCGGCTCGTCGGGAGCGTTTTCGGGGCCAATCCGGATTCCTCGGGCGCATTGCGTATCGGCGCATGGCTCGCATCCGTACTGAGCGCCGGCCTCGCGACTGCATTCGCGGCCGTGCTCATCCTGAGAATCGCCCGCTGGCTCGCCTCCGAAGCCGCGGCCCGCGCGGCCGCCCTGGTGTTCGCATTTGCGACGATGGGCTGGACGTACGGAACGATGCTGTTCGAGCACAACCTGATTGCCGCCGCTCTTGTCGCCAGCGTGTATTTCGTCGAGAAGGAGGCTCGCCGACGCGAGGGTGCGACCGACGCGGACGCGACAGCATTTTCGCCGGCGCTCGCTGCCGCCGGTTTTTTCGCCGGTTACGCGGCGATCACCAACTATACGATGGCGCTCGTCGTGCCGGTGTTCGCGCTGTTCCTCTACACGCGGCTGCGGTCGGTGCGCGGCCTCGTCTGGTTCGGAGCCGGCGTTTTCATGCCGCTCGCCGTCATCTGTGCATACAACCAGGCGTGCTTCGGTACGCCGTTCACGACCAACTATGCCTACGAGAGCAAGCTGTTCGTCGGCAGCACCGGCAAACTGTTCGGCATCTTTGCGCTGCCGCAGCTCGACGTCGCGAGCGCGCTTCTGTTTTCGCCGTTTCGCGGCTTGTTCTTTACGTCCCCGGTGCTGCTGGTTTCGGTCGCTGCGCTCGGGCTCCTGTGGCGGGAACGCACGCTGCGGCCGCTGGCCATGCTCGTCGCCGCAGTCGCGGTGTTTCTGCTCATCGTCAACGCGAGCTTCAACGGCTGGGATGGCGGCTGGTGCGCGGTTCCGCGCTATCTCGCGCCGGGCATGGCGCTCCTGGCCATCCCGGTTGCGGCAGGCTTCGACCGCTGGCGGCTGATGACGATCGGGCTTGCCGCCGTATCATTCGTGATCCAGTTCCTTCTCGTCGCCGTCGATCCGCAGGTGCCGATCGGCGACGTCGGAATCTCCGGAATGTCCGTCTCGAGCGTGTTCCTGATCGATCCGATGACGCGCTACGTGGTGCCGCTTTTCACGAGCGGCCGTCCGTGGCCGCTGCTCGAGGACGCCATCGAGCAGAACGTCCAGCAGTCGATGCGCCAGGCTCTCGCACGCGGCGATGCGAAGGCCGACGTCGAGCGCAAGGCGGACCAGCTCCGGCGTGAGCTTCGCGCTCGCATCGAAAGCGGCGAGCGCACGCCGTTCGAGCTTGCCGGCGTCGTCGGACCTGTCTCGGCCAATCCGATCGGCGTGTACGAGGGCTACTACTTCCAGAAATTTCCCGCCGGCAGCGACGAAGCGGCGTGGAACTCGTTCAATGCAGGCGAGTATGTGTTTCCGCGCAGCCGGCTGAGCCTTCTTCCGCTGCTGCTGATCGCCGGCGGCCTGCTTGCCCTTCTGTTCCAATCGGACGACGAAGACACCAGCGAGCCGAGGCCGGTGCGAGCGCCCGCTCCTGCTCCTGCACCGCCTTCGGCCGCATCAGGGCGGCGCACCGAGCCACGACGCACGCGGAGGAAAAAATGAACGTACCCGAACGCAGCGAGCCCGAAGCTCACGGCCAGGTGCAAGGCCACGTCGAACCCGGTTTCGAGCGCGTGCGAGACGCTTTCGAAACCAACTTCGCCGAGGGCCGCGAGGTCGGCGCATCGTTCGCCGTCGAGCTCGACGGCAAGCTGGTCGTCGATTTGTGGGGAGGATTCGCCGACCGCGGCCGCTCGCGGCCGTGGGAGACGGATACGCTTGCGAATGTGTGGTCGACGACCAAGGGATTCAGCTCGCTGTGCATCGCGATGCTGGTCGACCGCGGCCGGCTCTCGTACGAGCAGACCGTCGCGAGCGTGTGGCCGGAATTTGCCGCTGCCGGAAAGGAGCACCTGACGGTAGGTCAGGTCATGAGTCATCAGGGCGGACTTTCCGGTGCAACCACAAAGCTTTCCGCTCGCGACTACGCCGACCATGACGCCATGGCCGAGCGGCTGGCCGCGCAGGCGCCAATGTTCGAGCCCGGACAGTCGGGCTACCACGCCGTCACGCACGGGTTTCTTGCCGGCGAGCTGGTGCGCCGCACCGTCGGGCGTTCGCTCGGGCGTTTCTTTGCGGAGTCGGTTGCCGTTCCGCTCGGCGCCGATGCCTGGATCGGGCTTCCGGAAAGCGAGGACGGCCGCGTTTGCGAGATGCTTCGTGCGCACGTCCTGGCCGGCACGCTGCAGCCAGCGCTTCCGCCGCATCCGGCCGCGCGCGCCGCGCTCGCGAATCCGCCGCTCGACGGCGAATTGCCGAACGAGCGCTGGTGGCGTGCAGCCGAGATTCCTGCTGCCAATGCGCAGACCAATGCGCGCGCGATCGCAAAGATCTACGCGATGATCGCGCGCGGCGGCGAGTCGGGCGGCCGGCGCTATCTGTCGGCCGAAACGATTGCCGAGGCTACGCGCGAGCGGGTGGCCTCGACCGATCTCGTGCTCGGATTCCCGATGCGCTGGGGCGCCGGCTTCCTGCTGAACGACGGCGTGATCTACGGGCCGAACCCGCGGTCGTTCGGGCATTCGGGCTGGGGCGGATCGTTCGGCTGCGCGGATCCGGACGCGAAGCTCGGCATCGGCTACGCAATGAACCAGATGTTTGCCAACGTGCGCGGCGATCCGCGGTCGCTCGGCCTTCTCCAGGCCGTCTACGAGTCGCTCTAGAAGCCGCCGCGCACCGCGCGAACGTAGTTCTGGATCGTCTTGCCGGTCGCGTAGGTATCGCCGTCGTCGAAGTACACGGTCCATGCCGACGATTCGTCGAGCTGATAGGTCGTCGACGACCAGTACGCATCGGAAACCGTGCAGCTGCAGGTCAGGACCGTGCAGCCTGCGCTGCATCCCGTGTTGAAGATCGGAAATACGGCCGGGCTCGTCTCACCCAGGCTGCGAATCGTCTCGAGCTCGTTCTCGTTCGGAAGACGCCAGTCGTTGTGACCGGCGAAGCTCGACGAATTCAATGTGGCGATCTTCTGCGTGAACGCACTTTGCCAGTCGTAGAGACCTTCGTCGAAGTCGTGGATGCTGTCGTCGTCCGAGAGCTTTTCCCACATCAGGCCGGTGTTGTCGTCGGAGATCGTACCATCGCCGTTGTCGGTGAAGCTCTGTGCGACGCCTTTCTTCAGAGCGGCGTCCTGGCCGGTACCCGTGCATGAAATCGCTTCGCCGCCCTGGTCGTAGCAGAGCGTCTGTCCGGTCTCGAGAGTAGTCGCCGCTGCCGGGCACTGGAGTGTCACCGGTTGTCCGACCGCTTTCTTCAACACCGAAAGCGCATCGCTGCTGGTGACCGTACCGCTGGCGTTGACGTCACCGCAGGTATCGGCGGCCTGAGCGCTTGCAGCCAGCACCACAAGAATCGACACGGAGAAGATGTTTCGCAGCATAGTGCTGCGAACGATAGCGCGGCACCGGCAGAGGTACAGCGGCGTTCGCCTCAACGTGGTGCAACCTGAGCGACAAATGTCACTCGCCTGCGGCAAAAAAATTGCTGTGCGCGAGCGAGTCCGGCACGACGCGTGCGCGCTTGGCCGGTTCGATCCGTGGTCAGCGTGGAAACGGCGCGGTTCGTCCAATCAAGAGAACGTGGCGTCCGCCCTTGCCGCTGTCGTGACGCGACGGAAGCTGGACCGACTCGGCGCGAAATCCGGCGCGGGCAAGGGCCTTCTCGAAAGGCTTGCTCGCCGAGGCCGACCACACCGCAAACGTGCCGCCGGGGCGCAGTGCCCTGGCAACCGTCGCAAGCCCGGACGGCGAATAGATTCCGCGGTTGCCGGGCGTCACCAGTGCGTCCGGGCCGTTGTCGACGTCGAGAAGAATGGCGTCGAAGCCATCACCGGGCGATCGCAGGACCTGCTGCACGTCCTTGACCTCGAGGCGCACGCGCCGGTCGCCGAGTGCGTCGTTCGTCAGTGCGGCGAGCGGCCCCCGATTCCACTCCACCACGCACTCGAAGAGCTCGGCCACGACCACCTCGGCGTTCGCAGGCAGAATGTCGAGCGTCGCGCGCAGCGTGTATCCCATGCCGAGACCGCCGATCAGTACCCGCGGCCGGCGGCTGCGCAGCGCAGCATCGAGACTGCGGGCGGCCATCGCCTGTTCGCTTCCGTGAAGCCGGCTCGACATGAGCACTTCGTTGCCGATGCGCACGACGAAGCCGGCGCCTTCTTCGTGCAGCGTAAGCAGCGCGCCGCCCGGCATGACGCCGGATCCGAGGAGTTTACGGGCCTGCAAGCGGGCACAATGGCGGAAAGCGCTCGAGGTAGCGAAGCGGGAGGCAGCAGTGCCGTGGAGCGTGCAGCGTCCGATGGTGCTCGCTGGCCGAAACTGCAAAAAACGCCGGATGGAAGCTCCGGAGGTTTTCTCGTGACCGAGTGTCCTTGTGGTTCAGGTATCGCGCTTGCCGGCTGCTGCGACCGTTTCCTGACCGGAAAGCAGGTGCCCGAGACGGCCGAGCAGCTGATGCGTGCGCGCTACACCGCCTACACGCGGGGTCAGGTTCCGTTCCTGATGGACACGCTGCATTCGACCAACCGGAATGAAGGCGACGAGGAATCGGCGAAGCGCTGGGCTGCCGATTCCGAGTGGCTGGGGCTGGAAATCGTAGACACCGACGGCGGCACTGCCGCGGACTCCGAAGGCACCGTCGAGTTCATCGCGCGTTTTCGCGACAAGAAGGGCGACCTGCAGACGCATCACGAAGTCAGCACCTTCGTGAAGGAAGACGGCCGCTGGCTCTTCAAGGAAGGCCATACGCCCGAGCCGGCCACGGTGCGACGGTCCGCACCCAAGACGGGCCGCAACGATCCGTGCCCGTGCGGCAGCGGAAAGAAGTTCAAGAAGTGCTGCGAGAAAAAAAGCTGAAGCGGCCCGCAGCGCCTCGCCGCATTACGGCATGATGAACGTCCACCCGATGAGCGACGACGGCGACTGCAGCGCGCATACCCGCGTCGTCATGTTGCACAGGTAGCACGCCCAGGTGGTCTGACTGAGCGAGGTCTGACTGAGGCCGTCGCTGCTTCGCAGCACGGTGCCTGCGAGCAGTGTCGTGCAACCATAGTTGGTCGACACACCACCGCCACCCCCTCTGACCGGTTTCTTCGCATCGGCGGTGCCGCCGGCAAGTACGACGGCCAGGGCCGCCAGGATCAGCGTCTTCTTCATATTCATCTCGCTTGGTTCCTTCCGGACGACTCGTCCCGCGAAATCGTCACGGCTGAATGAAATTGAATCGCCGCAGCGTAACGGAGCTGCGTTACCGTGAGCCAGTCACTATCTGACTACAGCAACACACCCATCTGATGGGTCGCGATTTAAATGCTCGACACTACGGCGAATTGTGATGCCGTTCGTCTCCATGGTTCGAAGTTAACCATGAAAGACGACGGTTCCCGCCGTGCGCGTCGAAACCTTCTCGATCAGGTGGTAGTCGATTCGCGCGACGGCACGATGTCGCGCGCAAGGCGACTCGCGCCATCGACAACTGCGGCTTCGAGTGCTCTGGCGAGCACGTCGCTGAGATGTCGTCCGGACGGACTCGTCAGCAGCTGCGCATAGCGCTCGAGCTGCGCGTCGGTAATTTCCCGATAGGCGCTTGCGTACATCTCGACGAGCGCGGGATAGAGGCTTTCTTCCATTCGTGAGCGTGCGGCTTCGAGTCTGTCGCGCAGCTCGCTTTCGCCGGTAGCGGCAAGTCCGGGTTCGACCGGTGAAGCGCCGCGAGCACCGCGAGCGACGAGCGGATCGTAATGTTCGTCGTGACTTCTGCCGAGCGCGATGCTGCAAGGATGGCATCGAGAAGGTCTCTCCTCGTTTTCGGCATCTTCTCGAGCAGCACGATCCCTTCTTTCTTGAGCTTCTCGATTCCTTCGCGCGTGCCCGGCGCGGCGATCTCCGCCTTCGTGACGGCTTTGCCGTCCGGGCTCGCGAACCATTCCCGCAGCGCAGCAACGTGCTGTTCGTTGGTCTGCTTCTCGACGACATCCCTTGCGACGCTGCGAAGCCGTTCGGAGGAGAACGCCGTGTCGATGAGGTGTTCGAGGCGCGCGATCTCGGAGCGTTCCGGTTTCTTCGGGCTCTGTTCGATGAATCCGTGAAGTCCGGATCGGACTTCGTCGGCCACCTCGCCGAGATCCTGCCACAGGCCGCTTTCGCGCATCAGCTCTTCGGCGGTCTTCGGGTCGGTCGACGCAAGCGACAGTGCAAAGGTTGCAGCCACCACGGCTGGAATCACCGCGAGAACGAGCCGAGCTCTGGTGGTCAGGTTGCGCATCGTCGCCCCAGCATCGTATTGCCGCGCCGCCTGGCGGCGCGGGCGGGAATCACGCCGGTTTGTTCTCCTGGAAAAGCCAGCGCATCGCTTCGTCGCGGTCCGAGAAGACGGCGATCTCGTAGTGCGCATTGCTGCCCATCATCGCGTACATCCGGGCCATGCCGTAGGCCGCGGATTGTCTGGGCGCGAGCACCGCTGCCCGCGCACCGTTCAGGCGCTCTTCCATATACAAAGGGAGAGCCCGCATGCGCTGCACGCCGGCGCGGGTCAGGTCCACGACTTCGGCTGTCGTAAGGTCGATCAGGCTGCGCCAGCCCGAGCCGTACCTGGTGTTCGCGAGCATGTGCGCCAGGTAGTCGAACAGGTCGGTATCGCCGACCTCACCTTCGAACGTCGCCACCACAAAACGCCTGCTTTCATCGATGCTGTATCGATACATGCTGCCCCGCCTCCGGGGATCCGGCTTCCATGTGCATGCCGGTTCGAGACCAAAGAGAGATCCACAAACAGCGCAAACCTATAGAATGCCGTAAGAAAAAGCGCTCCGGCCACTTCCGGGCCGAAGCCCGTCCGCTCAGGGGTGCAGGCTATGCGACCACGTCGCGGACGCGCTGGTGTCCCCTGCCCAGGGTTTGGAAAAGCTCACTGTTGTATCGCCCTTCTTCCCGATATCTTGCTGGTGCCCAACCCCGGCGACCGGCCCGCGGTCATAAGGCGACCGGGGGAACGGTACGAAGTGAGGATCTCGAAATGACACGAACTGATTGGCCGGCAGGCACAGCGCGCCGGCGACCGACGCTGGCTGCGGCCTGCATGCTGGTTCTCGCGACCGCGCAATGGGCCGGGGCCGGAGCCTGCGGCGACAGCGTAGACGGAAAGCGCGTGGCCTGCGCCTGCGGCGACAACGTCGTAACCGACACCGTGCTCTGGCCCACCGACCCCGTGGTCACCGAACCCTGTTCGGACGACGGGCTCACGGTGTTCGCGTCGGGCAACGTCGACAGTCTCACACTCAATCTCGGCGGACAGAGCATCGTCGGCCGCGGCCACGGCGCCGGTATTCGCGTTGCCCGCGGCGGTCGTCTCGGCGCGATCATCGTCGGCGGCGATCCGGGCGACACGAGAGCCGAGATCGCGCGCTTCGGAACGGGCATCCGCGCCTCGGGGCGCGACGTACTTCGCGAGGTCCGCTCGATTGACGTTCACGACAATGCCGCCGACGGTCTTTCCATTCACGCCAGCGGCGTAAAGCTCGACGACGTCCGCAGCGAGGGCAACGGACGCGACGGCGCGCGGCTGACCGGCCACGGCAATCAGGTTTCGGGAGTAACGGCCCGCGGCAACGCGCGCGACGGTCTCAAGCTTCACGGCAGCGCCGCCATCGTTGCCGCAGAGACCGCCGATAACCGCGGCAACGGGGCTGTCATCGGCGGTCGCGGCAACCGCGTGGAACACATCGTGACGCAGGGCAACGGCGGAGCCGGCGTCATGGCAACCGGCACCGATCACGAGGTGAGCGGGATCCAGGCTTCGGGTAACGCCGGCGGCGATGTCGCCGGACGCGCGGGAGCTGCCAAGTGAAGCCGCGTAACATTCGGACTGCACCGTTTGCCGCTCGCGCACTCGCGGCAGCCGCGATCGCGATCGCGTTCGCCGCGAGCGCAGCCTCGGCGGGAACTCCCGCGACCACCGCCAATGACGTCTGCCCGAGCAACGCCGACCCGTGCAACGTGACCAGCGTCTTCGACGTCACCGCCAACGCGGTGCTCGACTTCGGTACGCGCGCCGTAAACGTGACCGGTGCCGGCGAGTTCGACTTCGGGACCAACAGCGGAAGGATCACGTGTGGCGCTTTCTCGGCGTCAACGACGAGCCCATTCCTCAATGCGGCCGGGCCGGCGAGCTCGGGAACCAACAGCGGATCGGTGCTGCTGCTCGCGCGTCGCCGCTGCACCTCTTCGAACCCCCTGGTTCCCTGCCTCGACATCGGCGACTGCGAGCTCGGGCCGTGCGGTGTCCGGCGATGCTCGAAGAAGAGCACGAGAACGTGCGGGGCCGACGCCGACTGCCAGCTCGGAACCTGCAGCGCGCTGCACCGGTGCTCCGGCTCGACGACGTTCGTGCGCTGCACCACCAACGCCGACTGCGACTACGGCAGCTGCCCCGCGCAGATCACGTGCACCGGTCGCGGCGATAACCCGCTCAACTGCTCGAGCAACAGCGATTGCTCGTTCGGTACCTGCACGGTCGGCACCGCGTCCGTCAACATCGCCGGACCGATTTCAGGAAGCTCCGACAGTCCGGCGACGATCGTCATCCGCGCCGCTGATTCGGTCTCCATCTCCAAGCCGATCACTCTGAACAGCTCGGCGCTCGATTCCGACGGCGGCAGCCTTTCGGTGGACGCGCGAGCGGGCTCGATCACGCTGACCAACAAGATCAACGCGACCGGAGGCGGCAGCTCGCAGGGCGGCTCGGTCGAGTTCAACGCGGGCACCGACATCGTCGTCCAGGATGACATCAGCGTGATCGGCGGAGACTTCGACGGCGGAACGGTCGACCTGACGTCGGGTCGCGACATCACGATCGGGCGCAGCCTGATCGCAAACTCCGCCTCGGGCGCGGGCTTCGGCGGCGAGATCACCATCTCCGCGGGACGCGACCTGTTCTTCAACGGCGTCTCGGCCTCCAACAAGAGCACGATGGAGACCAGCGGCCATACCGACATCGAGAACTTCGCCGGCGACGGCGGCAGCCAGGAGCTCTACGCGGATCGCAATCTGTTGCTCGATGCGAACACCCGGCTGATCGGAAACGGATCTGCGCCGGATGGCTCCGGAGCCGACATTTCGGTGGAGTCGGGCGCCGACCTCACGATCGACGGCGATGTGACTGCGAAGGCCAGCGGGACTCAGGGCGGCGGCGGCTTTGTCGACGCGACTGCCGACGGCGGAGCGGCCAGCATGGGCTCCACTTCCAGCTTCGACGTCACCGGAGGCAGCAGCGGCGGCGGATCCCTCGACATCGACTCCCTCACCGGAGATCTCACCTTCAACGGCAGCGGCGATGTCAGCGGCGGCAGCGGAGGCAGTGGCGGCAGCGCACTCCTGATGGCGAAGCAGAGCGCGAGCGTGGCAGGAACCCTCGTTCTGTCCGGCGTCAGCGGCGGCGACCTGGGAGTCGACGCATGCCGCGTGACGCTCGCGTCGGGCGGACGCCTCGACAGCACCGGAAGCGGCAGCAGCAACACGATGGTCACCCACGACATGATGCAGCTTCTGTCCGGGAGCACGATGAAGGCCTCGTCGGGCGGCACCAACACCCTGCGGTACCGAACCGCTTCCAAGCCGCCTGTGGTGCAGGGAAGCGTCACTCCGACCGCCAGCCTCGTCGTCGATCCTTCGCTGTCGCCGTGCCCGCTGTGCGGCAATCGCACGATCGATGCCGGCGAATCCTGCGACGATGGAAACATGTCGAATGGCGACGGATGCAACACGGAATGCCAGAACGAGAAGTGCATCGCGCAGACGATCTCGCCTGGCTATCCGACCGTCGCGCTGTGCGAGGACGGAGACGTCTGCACGGACGACGTCTGCAACACGGCACTCAGCGGCGGCACGTGCCAGCATCCGCCCAAGAACTGCAGCGATTCGATCTCGTGCACGATCGACTCGTGCGATGCTGCCGACGGAACGTGCCGGCACAGCGCCAGCGATTCGATGTGCAACGACAGCAACGCCTGCACCGACGATTTCTGCTCGCTGACGACCGGCTGCTCGAACACGGCCAACAGCAGTCCGTGCGACGACACCAACCGCTGCACCGAGAACGACGTCTGCGCCAACAAGGCCTGCCACGGCACGCGGATCAACGGCTGCCTGTTCTGCGGCGACGAGTTCGTCAACGGCCTCGCCGGTGAGCAGTGCGACGACGGCAACAACACCGACGGCGACTGCTGCTCGGCGACCTGTCACTACGAAGTCGCCAACAGTCCCTGCGAGGACGGCCAGTTCTGCACAATCAACGACAAGTGCAACGCCACCGGCACGTGCATCACTGGCATTCCGAACACCTGCGCCGATACCGACGCGTGCACCGCGGACTCGTGCAGCGAGGAAATGGCCCTTTGCGTGAACGCGCCGACGCCAAGGGATGCATCCACCTGCCTGGCCGCGCCGGCGACGAAGCTCCTGGTCAAGAACTCGGCAAAGACCGGCAAGGACAAACTGTCCTGGCAATGGTCGGGCGGCGACGGCTTCGACCCTGCAGACCTCGGCGCGCCGACCACTGCGACGTCCTATACATTGTGCGTCTACGACGAGAGCTCCGGGACCTCCTCCATCAAAGCGTCGATCGACATCGCTCCCTCGGCTACGCGGTGGCAGAGCAACGACCCGAGCGTCGTCCAGTACAAGGACAAGGACGGCCTTTCCGAAGGCGTCGTCAAAGCCCAGCTGCGGGCCGGGGACACAGGCAACACGCGGGTCAAAATCGGCGCCGGCGGTGCCAACCTCGCCCTGCCCGCTCCGGCCGGTGCGTCGTTCTTCAGCGAAGACCCGAACGTGATCGTCCAGCTCATCAACGGCGACGGAATGTGCTGGACCAGTCAGTTCTCGCTCGGCGATACCAAGACGAATACGGACAAGCTGTTCAATGCAGCAACCAAGTAGGAAGCACGACGGGCGCGGCACGCTCGGGATGGAGTGCCCGCGCCGGACGGACACGGGCCGTAGAAGCGGGAGGAGAGATCTCTCATGAAGACATCGATGAAAACGTGGAACGCAGCTTTGGCGGCAGCGGTCGTTCTGACTGCGGGCACTGCGCTGGCCACCCCGTCGGCAGCCGACAAGTGCAAGGCGAGCAAGAACAAGGTCGCCGGAGCATATTACGCGTGTCGCGAAAAGCTCGAGGCCAAAGCGGTCGCCAAAGGCGGTACTCCCGACTACAGCACCTGCACGTCCAAATTTACCGACAAGTGGACGGATGCCGAGACAGAAGGAACCGCGGACTGTCCCGACAACGTTGCGCTGCCCGCAAGCGCCGCCTCGTACATCGCAGGTCAGGCCACCAACACCGCCGGCGTTCTTGCCGGCAACGGCTTCCCGAGCTGCGGCGATGGCGTGATCAATACGGTCGGCGAGCACTGTGACGGCAGCGACCTCGACGGACACACCTGCGCATCGTTCGGCTTTTACGGGACGCTCGCCTGCACGGCGGGCTGCGACTTCAACGTAAGCGCGTGCACCACGACTCCTTCTCCGGCCGTGGCGCCTGCGCAGCAGGCGTCGGCTACAGCCGTGAGCAACGGCGACAAATGCCGCGCCGGGAAGAACAAGGCCGCAGGGGCCTACTACGCATGCCGGAAGAAGGCCGACGCGACGGCACTCAGCAAAGGCGGCGCGCCGGACTACACCAAGTGCGATACGAAGTTCAGCGAAAAATGGAATGCAGCCGAAGAAGTCGGACAGGGAACGTGCCCCGACAACATGACCGGACTGGATGTCGGAAATTACATCTCGGCCCAGGCGACCGAGGTCACGGAGATCGTCGCCGGAAGCACGGACATTCCGGTCTGCGGCGACGGCGTGGTCAATGCCGCCGGCGAGCAATGCGACGGAGCGGCGCTCGACGGGTACACCTGTTCGTCCTTCAACATGAGCGGCACGCTCGCATGCACCGTGGATTGCGACTTCAACGTGAGCGGATGCTCGACGTGTCCGCCTTCCGGCGTCACGTTCGGCGGCGGATGCTGGCTGCTCGGCGCGGCCGCGGCCGACTGCAACAGCACCTGCGCAGCGTTCGGAATGGTTTATGACGACAAGACCAAAACCGTGGCCGGCAGCGCCGGCACGGATTCGAACTGTATCTCGATCCTCGATGCCCTCGGCACCACCGGCGACGTGCTCGACAACCCGGGAGGATCCTGCACGACCGGCCTCGGCTGCGGTGTGAACCTGGAGTACGGATATCGTGCGCGCTGCGGAACTCCCGACACGGATGCGACGAGCGTCTTCTCGGATGTCCATCGCGCGTGCGCGTGCAAGTAATCGGCGGGAGAACCGGGCGTACGGATCGTCCGCCCCTCCACGCGTAAATCATCGATTCGCGAGTGACGGCCCGGGCCGCGCACGTGAGCCCGATCCAGCCGGCCGCCGGGATTTCCGAAAGAAGCGCCGCTTTGCTGATGGCGTGAAACCGGGGATAACCGGCGCGTGCCGCAATCCACGCAAATCCAGGTCTCCCGCCGGTCCTATCCGCTCGTTCTGTTCGTGCTTCTGGTGCTGATCACGATAGTCCTCGGAATCTCGCCGCACGACCGCGCGGACTGGCTTCTCGAGAACGCCCTGATGCTTGGCGGCGTCGCCATCCTGGTCGCCACCAGCCGGTCGTTCCCGCTGTCGAAAGTTTCGTACACGCTGATCTTCGCGTTCCTTTGCCTGCATTCCGTCGGCGCTCACTACACCTACGCGCTGGTGCCGTATCACGACTGGCTCGAGGCGCTCGGCGCCGCACCGGCCGCCGAAGGCCGCAACCATTACGACCGCTTCGTACACCTCTGCTACGGTCTGCTGCTCGCCTACCCCGTGCGCGAAGTCTTCGTGCGCGTGGCCGACGCCAAAGGTTTCTGGGGCTATTACCTGCCGCTCGACGTCGTCATGGCGACGTCGATGCTCTACGAGCTCATCGAGTGGGGCGCTGCCGAATTCTTCGGCGGAGATCTCGGCGTCGCCTATCTCGGATCTCAGGGCGATCCGTGGGACGCGCAGAAAGACATGGCGCTGGCCGCGCTCGGAGCCATCGTCGCAGTGCTCGTCACCGCGGCGATCAACTGGCATTTCCAGCAGGACTTTGCGCGCGCCTGGGCCGAGAGCCTTCGCGTCAAGCACCGCGAGCCGCTCGGCGAGATATCGCTCGCCCGAAACCTCGAGGCGCGCGAACGCTGAAGAATTAACGCAGCGTCACGTGCAGCTTCGGGCTCCCGTCGTAAGGCAATCCATCGATGCCGGTCGCGTCGAGAAGATGAATCCTGAAATCGCGCGCCTCCGGTGGGCTGTGGCGCGAAAAATGGAACGTGCAGGACATAATCTCGGCCGGCCCCTTGAAGCCGTTCAGCGAGATGCTTCCGACCATCAGGTCTGCCGTCTCCGGTGCACCGGCCGCGGAAAAAACGCCCAGCAGGTGGCTGCTGCAATCGTTTCGTCCGTGGTCGTCCCGGAACGTACCGAGCTCGGGCGGGAAGCTGACGGCGAACTGCATTGATCCGAACGTGCTCCGGTCATCGAAAGAAAAGGCGACCGTCGTGGAAGCATCGGCCACCGGCGCACAGGTGCGATGCGGCAGTCCCTGCACGGCAACCCTGAGCGCCATCTGCGCATCGATCACCGTAACCGTTCCATTGCCGTTCAGGTCACAGACGGCGATCGAACACTCGTTGGCGAGGCCCACCGCACAACGAAGGACAGTCAGCGCATCCGACGCCGAGTACGAGGACTGAAACTGGTCATCGTCGCAAAGAGGTACGAACCGGCAGTCGTTCTGACACGGATGGAACGGAATCGGCGGCCTGGCCGGGTCGCATTCTTCCACGCCGAGCGACACGTAGCCGTCGCCGCAAGTCGCAAGGCGGCAACCCGCGACGCAGCCGTCGTAGTCGCTGGTGTTCTGATCGTCGCACTCTTCGTGACCACTCCACAGAAAACCGTCACCGCAGCGCGCCGGCCGGCAGCCGGTCGTACAGCCGTCGTCGTTAGAGGAATTCCCATCGTCGCAGGACTCGATGCCTGCCTCGACGTAGCCGTCGCCGCACTGGGCGCGGACGCAGCCGGGCAGACACGGGCCGTCGAACGTCGTGGCACCGTTGTCGCAGGACTCGACGAACGGAAGCCGGAATCCGTCGCCGCACGTCGCGATGCGGCAGCCTTCGACGCATTCGTCATCGGACAGGTCGTTGCCGTCGTCGCATTCCTCGCCGTCGTTGAGGATGCCGTTGCCGCAGCCGCTGACCGTGCAGTTGCTGTCGCAACCGTCGCCGCTGATGTCATTTCCGTCGTCGCACTCTTCGGCTTGGTCGACGTTGCCGTCGCCGCAGTGGAAGTCCGCGGCGGCGAGCATCAGATTGCGCTCCGTCCATCGGGGCGGCTCTGCGTATTGAGAGACAAACTCGTGGCTCTGCCACATCGCAAGCCACGCACCGTTTTGACCCGCGGCGACGAGGGGCGAATCCTCGATCGCCGAATCGGCGGACGCTCCGGCGTTGACCGCTGCCGGCCAGCTCCAGGTTGCTCCTGCGTCCGTCGAAGTCGCGCGAAGAATATCCGCGTCGGTGCCGATGCGGCCTCCGAGAGAGTCGTAGGATCTCCACACGACCATCGCCTCGCCGGCAGCATCGATGGCAAGCGAGGGACTGTCGTCGGTGGCGCCGTCGGTACCTGCATAGCCGTTGACGGCCAGCGGCTGGGACCAGCTCACACCGTCGTCCTCGGATCGCAGCACGAAAATGTCACCGTCGGCATCGTCGGAAGAGACCGACCTGCTCGCGAAAGAGATCAGCCAGCGGTCAGCGTCGGCATGGCGTAGATCCAGTGATCCCACGGGCACATTCGGACTGAAGTCGAACCACGTGCGGTCGTAGTACCCCAATCCTTCGAGCTGAAGCAGACGCTCGGGGGCCTCCCACGTACGACTCGTGCTCGTCGTTCGAGCGGACCAGATCGCATGGTTCTCGACGGTCTGCCATGCGACGACCCACGTGCCTTGGCCGTTGGTATCGACGCTGATGTCGACGCCGGTCTCCGATTTGCCGAGCCAGATCTGCTGCCCCGGGCTCCAGCTCGCTCCGTTGTCGTTGCTGAAAGCGGCAAACACGGCTTGCTCCTGCAGTCGTGGCCAGTCGCCGCGCTGACTCGCGGACACCACCCATGCGACCGCCCACGTCCCTGAACCGTCGGTCGCGATCGCGCTCTGGCTCGACCAGAAAGAAAACTCTGCGAACGACCACGGAAGCGATGCGGGGACTGCGTACGTCTCGTGGTCCCAGTCAACTCCGCTGCTGCTCGAGATGACCACGCGCACGTTCCCCTCTCCTCTCGCTTCGGAAATCATCGTTGTGCCGTCCGGCGCTGCCGCCATCTCCTGGCCGCTCATATCCAGACTCGCGGGGTTGCCGGGGACCCAGTGACGGCCGTTGTCTCTCGAGCGTGCGAATACGAAGTATCCGTCCAGATGGTCGTCATACGAATGGAAGAACAAAAGCGAGCGGCGCAGCCAATTGCCGGCGCCGTCGGAGGTCAGCAGATCTTTTCCCGCGGGAGCCAACTCGATTCCGATCTTGCGCTCTGGACCGAACTGCGGCGCATCGTCGCTCGGCGGCAGCGTCGTTGTCGTCGTTGGCGGTGCAATCGCGTCGGGATCGACGCTGATGACCCGCCCGACGCGACCTCCCTGCAGCGGCGAATACCAGTACACCGTGAAAAGTCCGGGAGTCTCGTTCGTCGTCGTTCCTGCCTCGTACGTCTCCGCAGCGAATCCGTCGCTTACATCGATCACGGGGCCGAGTACGCTGCCGGCCACGTCGATCATCCGCGCCTTTACGGGTCCGTTACCCCAGTTTTCCGGATCGTTGACGATCCACGTGACGAGCACGTTGCCCGCTTCGTCGATTGCGGGCATTTGCGGCCACGTGCGTCGGTCGTACGGATTGGTCAGACGAACAGCGGAGGTGCGCGGCTCACCGTCGTAGTCGAGCCACTGTCCGGTAACGAGGTCTCCGTCGTCGCCGGTCGTCCATTCGATCGCGAACAGGCCGGCGGTCGCATGCACGGCCATGGTGAAGGTCAGCTGATTCGGCCGGGTCGTGAAGTCTCCGAGTTGCTGTCCGGCTGCATCGAAAGTCCGGATCCGCGCAGTCGTACGGCTGTAGTCCGGCAGCTCCTGTCCGACGAGGAACGTTCCCGCGCGCGTGCAGCGGATCCACGTGCTCCAGACTTCCGAGTCGAGCGGAATCGACGGCAGTGAAGTCCCGGTCGAATCGGTTCGTTCGACGAAAATACGAGCCGGATCACCCGCAGTCTCCGCCGGAATCGAACGCAGGCGATTGGTCGTTCCGTTTCCATCGCGACAGAGCGCGAACGCCTCCTGCGAATCCGGAAGCACGACGTTGCCGGCCAGGAACTCGTCGCCGACCGGTCCGGGTTCGGCTGCGCCCGATGGGCTCGCGGCACCGAGACAAGCAAGAAGCAGGAGCGAATAGTAGGACGACCAAAGTTTCATAGGTTACCGCGTGAGGTGTTTCGCAGCGGACAAAGTCGCGCTTTGTACTACGGCGTCACGCGTCGTCACAAGAGCAACGCCACCCGTGCCGCATTCCCGAACCTGCACGCACGAACTCCTGCCAGCCTCGGTCCGACCGGCAAGTGATCTCGTGCTCAGGCGATCGCAGCCCGGATGGTAGCGATCGACATCATCGACGGACCAAGGATCTCGCCGGGAGCATCGCGCGAGCCCGGCACCACGCGGCAGAAGTCGAGGCCGAGGTCGCGAAGCCGTTCGAAGCGCTCTCGCGCGGCTTCTGCCGGCCCGACGATCGCGAAATTGTCGATGAACTCGTCGCTGAGCTTTTGTGCGTGGTCGGCGTCGGCGCGGCCGTGCCCGCGATGATCGTAACTGCGGCCGAGGTGCTCGGCGGCTTCGCGCAGCGTCGGGTCCATCGACTCGGTCTTCATCCCGCTCATTCCGGAAAAGTGCGCGAACACGGAAAGTCCTCCGCGCACGGCGTCGCGCGCCGCGACGATGTCGTCGTGCACGACGGAGTTGATCCACGCTCCGAGCTCAAGCTCGCCGGGATCGCGTCCCGCGGCAGCTGCCGCGGCTCTTGCGGTCTCGATCGCACGCGGCAGCCGGACTTCGTCGGCGCCGAGCGCAAATACGATGCGGTCGGCATGGCGCGCGGCCATCTCGATGACTTTCCTGCCGGTCGCTGCGACTTCGATCGGAACCTTCGGGACTTTCGCATCCGCGAACCATTCGAGACGGCTCGGCGTGCCGTCGCGGTCGACTTCTTCGCCGCGCAGGTAGGCCTGCAGACGCCGGACGTAGAGCTCGAGCTCGGCAACCGGCACCGGCTCGCGTCCGATCTTGGCGAGCGAGGAGTCACCGCGCCCGATCGCGCACATTGCACGACCGCCGCTCTCGACCTGCAGCGCGAGCGCGGCCGACGCGGTCACTGCAGCATCGCGAGTTCCCGGATTGGTTACGCCGGTACCGAGCTCGATGCGGCTCGTATCGCGCGCGGCCAGCATGAGCTGGCCCCAGACTTCCGGCGTAAGGTTCTGCGTGTCGGCAAAGACGAGGCTGTCGAAGCCGAGACCTTCGACCATCTGCGCGAGCTGGGAGGACGCGCCGGGAGCGGGAAACAGAAGAACGCCGAGTTTCATGGCGGGACTCCAGGGCCGGATGAGGCCGTCGTTCCTAGCATCCGCTCGCGTTGCTGGCGACTGCACAATGGCCCGGCGTCGAAGTCCCGGATGACAGAAGCCTGGCCGCCCTGTACACGCTCATCCCGGAGGGCCGCCATGTCGCACGATGATCGCCCGCTCGGCAACGTCGCCAACAAACTGCTGTTCGAGAACGAGCACGTTCGCGTGTGGGAGATGACGCTCGCGCCCGGCGAATGCTCGGACCGTCACCATCACGATCTCCCGTACCTGCTATGCGTGCTCGAAGGCTCACGGCTCGATGCCGAGATCGACAACGTCGGCCGCGTCGAGATCCCCGTGCAGCGCGGAAGCGTGTTCTTCGTGCCGCCCGGAGCCACGGAGACGGCGATCAATGCCAGCGACGATTTCTTTCGCGAGATCCTGATCGAGCTCAAGCAGGCGACCGGCGGCGAGGCGGAGTACGCGGTGGCGAATGCACCGGAGCCGGGCTCACGCCCGTAGGCAGACGCTGGCAGACGCAATCAACTCCGCGGGCCGTTCGACGATCCGTACACGAAGCAGCGCATGCTCTCCCGCAACGCGAGAGCGCCGTGCATGTATAATCCTGCGAGCCACAGCGGCGCGTGAAAAACGTCGGTGTGACGGTACGCGGCCAGTCCCGTCGCGCCGACGAGGCCCTCCCCGACCATTCCTCCGATTCCCATCAGCAGCGCCAGCAGCAGCAGCCATGCCCGCTCGTAGCTGACGATCCAACGCGCAAGGAATGTCGCGTAGAAGATCCAGCACAGAAACACCGGCTCGCGACTTGCGAATCCGCTGATCAGGTAGAGGCACGCGAACAGCACGAGCGATTCGACAAAGGGCCGCACGCTTCCGGCAGACTGGCTCCGCTGCGTCGGCATGGCCCGCGAGACGCGTGAGGCAAGCAGTATGTATCCGGCCACCATCGCGAGAAACGTCAGAATGAATTCCGGAAACACCCACCATGCCTGGCCGAAGAGCCACGGGTCGCGGTAGGAGATCGTCCCGGTACGGACATGATTGGCATCGCAGAGCGTTGCGACGGTCGCGCCGATCAGGACGACGACGGCAATGCCGGTGCTTCGGGCCATAGATCTCGTCACGCGACCAGTACGCCGATCAGTACGGCGGAGCCTTGCGCTGCCGCTGCGCTTTGGCGGCCTCGATCCACCATACGAGATCGTCGGCGAAGCGCGGGAACGCATGCTCGAGCGACTTGCCGCCGTCGCCGAGCGGTTCGCCTTCAGCGGACAGGCTTTGCGCAATGGGGCCAACCGCGATCGTGCTCGAGATTACGATCATCCCCATCTCCGACAGCGTACCGTGCCAGGCGGTTGCGGCGCGCGCTCCGGCGAAACGACCAGCCGAGTAGCTTGCGATCGCAGCCGGGCGCCAGAACCACTCTTCCAGGAAATGATCCGTCAGGTTTTTCAGTCCGGGCTGCACGCCCCAGTTGTATTCGCCGGTGACGAAGACGAACCCGTCGGCCGAACGGATCTTGTTCGCGAGCTGCTCGAGGGCCGGCGGTGCTTCGCCTTTCGGATACTCCTTGTACATGCGGTCGAGCATCGGCAGGTTGATCGCCTTGGCGTCGATCAGCTCGACATCCTCGCCGCGACGGCGCAGCCCCCGGACCACGAAGTCCGCAAGCCGGATTCCCATCCGGTCGGAGCGGTACGAACCGTAGAAAACCAGAATTCGGTTACTCATGGCAGATGCCCGGTGGCCGCGATTGCGATCGCGTGCGGTTCAGCGGCCGCCGTTGAATCGTACGCGTGCAGTTTCCTATTGCGGCAACGGCTTGCCGGCCTGCTCGTGAACGATGTATTCGGCATACCATTCCGGCCAGTTTGCATCGCGCTTGCCGGTCCTCTTCTCGTGCTCGCCATGCGCTGCCTCGGCGCGCCGAAGCGTGGCCGCCAGGTCGGCCACCGATGCAAAGGTCGTATCCCCGTCCACGCGGCCGGCCAGCCGTTCGGTTACCTCCTGCAGCAGCCAGCCGTTGCCGTCCGGATCGCTGAACGACGCGTACGTGCGGTAGCTGCGACGCCCGGTATCGGGCCCGGCGATCCGGATCCTTCCGAAGAGGTAGGGCTCGTCGTTGCCCGCGTACGCATTGTCTGCGCCGTGAAACGGATCGCTGACCTTCGCGCCGCGCGACAGCAGATCCTTACGCGCAGCCTCGATGTCGGAGACGATCAGGTACAGCCCTCTCGCAGAACCAGGCACGGCCGCAGTCACGTTCGTGCCGAAGATGATCGAGGCGCCCGAGCCTGGCGGCGTAAACTGAATCACGCGCCAGTCGTTGCCGGACACAAAGTCCGCATCGAGTCTCCAGCCGAGGCCGGCGTAGAACGCCTTGGCACGCTCGACGTCCGAAACGGGAATGACGACGACCTCGAGCTTCATGTCGATCGAGCTCGCCGCCGCGGGATTGGTTGGAGTTGTCATGGTTCGCTCCTCTGGTTGGCCCCCGCCCCGGAAGAACAATTGCCTCCCGACCGCCAGACTTCAAGCAGGCGTGCCCCGGGGGCTAGTGAAGCAACAGTTTCGCGCGGTCGATGGTGTAGCCATGGCCGACGCGCCGCAATTCCCGGTTGAAGTCCATGCCTGCGAGCGAAAGTTCATCGACACCCTTGATGGTGTAGAACTGGATCGCGTCCGATTCCGGCACGTACGGCGCTTCGTAGAGCTTCAGGCCCTTGTACGTTTTCCCCTCGCGCGGCTTGCGATCGACGAACTTGCCGTCGCAGACCTCCGGAAAGGTCACCGAACCGATCGGGCCGAAGCTCATCTCGTCGCTGTAGAGCCAGCGGTAGAAATCCTCTCGGTTGTTCTGCGCCCAGATCTGGTTGGCCACGCGTGCGCCCGTGTGGCGAAACGCAATGTAGTACTGGACACCCATGATCTGGTCGTTGCCGTCGCCTTTCGGATCGAACACGTCGTAGCAGTGCGACACGTTGCGGTACGTGACGATGCCCTTCATGCCGTCGGACGTCGACGGCAGCAGCTCGCGCAGCTCGGTCAGATGCCCGTTGCCGATGCGCGTGCACCCGTGCGAGACCGGACCACGGCTGGTCATCGAGACGCGCGTGAAGGGCTTGCCGCTTCGGCTTCCTTCGGTGACCGTCCGCCATTCCTTGGGCAGCAGCGCATGTCCGCCGATCCAGTTGCTGATGCCGGTGTTGTGGATCGCGTTGTACTCGATGCCGCCCACGTACTGGTACGGCAGCATCGGCATGAGCCCGTAGTAGGGCTCCGACGAGATGTAGTCGATCATCCCGAGAAAGCCCTTGCCGTGCATGCGCGGGATCAGCGGCCAGATGCCGCCCGTGGTGATCTCGGGGATGATGTGGCCCTTGTACGTCGTGGTCTTGTCGTAGGTTCCCGCCGGATAGATGACCGTGTACTCGTAGTAGTCGAGCTTGCCGTCGTGCACGGCGTAGATCCCGCCCGTGATGTCGTCGAAGAAAGCCTGCGCCTTCGGGCGGAAGCCGGCCTTGTCATCGGCCTTCGCGAGCCCGACGAGCTCGCCGAGCGCCGCATCCTGCGCCGGCGTCAGACGGTCTACAAACACCCGGTGCGGAAAGATTGCGTTGGCGAGGTCGAGTTTGGCATCGATGCTCGCGGGCGGCTCGCTTGCCTTCAGCAGCGCGGCGAAGTCGTCGAGCATGCGCGTAAAGTCTTTCTGGATGTGAAAGAGCCGGTCCGGCGACATCTGTGCGAGCGTGCGCAGATTCAGCTCCCGCCATTCCTGGGCAGGAAGCGTCGCTTTCTTGCGCGCATGCTCGGTAAAACCCGCCTCGGCAAATCGCTTGTCGTAGGTCTCCCACGAGGTGTTCGTCGTCAGCGTGATGACCTTGGCGTCGATGACCTCCTTGTAGAGATCGTGGCGGGCCACCTGGTCCGGAATGTAGTTGTCGATGGTTGCATCCGAGAGCACGAGCCGCAGGCGCAGCTGGTTGCCGCGCCCGAGATGGATCTTGATCCGGCCTGCCTGCTGCTCACGCGGAACGAAACCGGTGTAGAAGTTGGGCTGGTAGTCGTTGAAGAACACACCGTAGGGCGTGCCGTTCGTCCACCGGTCGCTGCTCAGCGCCTGGGCGTTACCGGCGGAGAGAGCTACCGAAAGAATTGCGACGCTTCCTGCGAGAGTTCCGATGATCGATCGTTTGCTGAGCATGCGTGGGTTCTCCCCGGGATGGCCTGAAATGCCAACTGGGCCGAGCCAGGGCAAGTTCGCGGAAGTTCATAGCGGGCGGACTCGTTACACCAGCATGCCCGACGTCTGCGACTTCCCGAACCGGTCCTCCCGTGCGCCGGCATGTCTGTATCCGTCGTCAAGGAAAGATCGATCGCACCGCCGCCGAATCGAGGTATTCGTAGAGCCGCTCGATCCTGCCTTCGGCGAAGTGCACGACGAGGCATGCCGGAAGCTCGAGCTTCTCTCCGCTCGCGCTCGTCCCGTGCAGAAGATGGCGCTGCACGAAGCCGCCCGCGAAGAACTCGCGCGACTGGATCTCGTAGCGGCGGTCCGTAACGCGCGCGATGAACAGCCCGAGCAGCCGTAGGTTCTCGTCGCGCGTCTGCGTTCTCCGGGTCACGTTGTGCCAGATCTGCGCGTCCGGCGCGTAGATGTCCCGGACCGACTCGAGGTCCCCTCGTTCGATGGCCGCAAAGAATTCCGAAGCGATACGGTCGAATTGTTCTTTCATACGACTCCAGGGCGACGCCCGAAGGAACGTACCAGCGGCGATGCTCCGACACCCGTCGAAAACGGCATCACGGCTCGATCCAGCCACGTGCAGCGCCGGGCCTGCCATCGGCAAATTCAAGAGCGATTCAAGATCTTCTCAAAGTCTCCTGGGCCTCCTGCGGGCAAGCTGTCCTCATCGACAACACCCTTTGGCCCTCTCCTCGAGGGCGGGGAACACGTCCGCCCAAGGAGAAAAGCCAATGAAGTCCCATCGAATGATCCAGACGACCACCATCGCGACGGCTCTCGCGGTCATCACGTTCGCGGCGAGCACTTCGCTGGCCGGCCCGAGCGCCGAGGACAAATGCCAGGCCGGGAAGAGCAAACTCGCCGGTTCTTACCTCGCGTGCCGCGAGAAGGCCGAAGCGGCGGCGGTCATCAAAGGAGGCGCGCCGGACTTCAGCAAGTGCACGGGTACGTTCGGCGAGAAATGGGACGACGCCGAAAACAAGGTGGTCGCAGCCTGCCCGGACAACGTGACGACTACGCCGATGCAGGCATATCTCGACGCGAAGGCGACCGAGGTTGCCGCCATCATCTCGGGCGCGCAGGGCATTCCCACGTGCGGCGACGGCGTGGTCAACGCGGTCGGCGAGCACTGCGACGGAACCGACACGGACGGCTATACGTGCGCGGACTTCGGCTTCGCGGCCGGCACGCTCCTGTGCACGGCCGGTTGCGACTTCAACCGCGTCGCATGCAACCAGTGCACCGGTCTCATGTATTCGGGCAAGTGCTTCTTCTTCGGCGACTACGGACAGAGTTGCGATCAGGCCTGCGCAGCGCAAGGCAAAGTCTACGACGCTGCTACGCTGACGACGGCCGGCAGCGGCGCCGGCGACAACGGGACGAACTGCTCGGACCTTCTCGACCAGCTCAATGCTCCCGGGCCGAGCGATGCGACGGCGACGACGTGCGCGTCCGGTTTTGGCTGCGCAGTAAACCTGACCACTCCCCTCTGGTGTAACAGTCCAGCGACGACGTCGACGGCATCCAATGCCAACGTCGCGCGGGTCTGTGCGTGCCATTGAGTTGATCAGCGAGCTTCGTACTCGCCAACGCGCCGCGAGTCGGTGCGCAACGAACCGCACGCCCGCCACTACCGGCGGGCGTGCGGCGTTACGAGTGGGAAAGTCGCTACGAAACTTCAGCGCGCCATCAGGCCGCGTCCGGTCACGAGCGGCAGATCGAGCGCCGACAACAGGCCCGGCCGCGCGGCGCAGACCGCCGGAATCGCATTGACCAGCCGCGTCGCCGTCACGACCACACCGCCGACCGCGTGGTCGCCCCGCTCGTCTTCGAATTCGAATTCGAGCCGGAGCGCAGGATTGCCTTTGATGAGCACGCGGTAGCTGCCGCGGCCGGTCGGCCACTCCGGCGCAAGATCGTCGTCGATGCGTGTCACGTGCTCGACGACGAGGCGCGCAACCCCGTCCACCATGCCGCTCACTTCGAATCGAAGCGCCCCCATCGTTCCCGTCTCGACCGTGCGCGCGCCGATCGTGACCGGTCGAATGGCCGGTAGCCTTTCGAAGCTCTGCGTCACTTCGTCGAGCTCGACGCCGAGTCCTTCGGCGAGAAGACGAACCGTGCCTCCCCACGCAAACGCGAGCGTTCCGGGCGTGAGCAGGATCGGCGTTGCATCCATCGGCTGCCCGAAGCCCATCGTATCGAACAGGACCTGCGGCTGGTCGTAGGTGGCGTAGTTGATGATTTCCTGGATGCGAATTTCTTCCCAGCTGCCGCACACTCCCGAGAGCACGAGCGGAAGCACGTCATTCGCAAAACCGGGATCGACGCCCGAGGTCAGAAACGACACGCCGCCCTTCTCGCACGCCCCGGCAAGCCGGTCGCGCACCTCCGGAAAGAACGACGCCGGATGGACAAGGGGCACGACCGAGCTCGACACGACGTTCTTGCCCGACTCAAGGATGCGGCAGATGTCCTCGATGGCTTCGAACGGCCGAAGATCGGCTGTGGCGGTGTAGCAGACGCAGTCGGCATCGCTCGCGAGCAGCGAGTCGGCGTCGTTGGTTGCAGCTACCCCGGTCGTGCCGCGACCGCAGAAGCTGCCGGCGTCGCGCCCCGCCTTCGCGTCGCTGTGAACCCACAGGCCGGAGAGCTCGAGGCCCGGATGATCGATGATGTGCCGCAGCGCGTACGCGCCGACGTTACCGCTGCTCCACTGGATGACTTTGATGCTCATGATGTCTGCCTCGAACTTGAACACGCTGCCTAACCGCTAGGCATCGCGGCTGCAAAAAGCTTCGGCACGAAGGCCGTGCCGCGCCTCCGTACCCGCAACTGCCGGGAATTCCAGCATGCGCAGCGCTCTGCACAGCCGCGCGTAATCTGGCATTCCCGTTGCTTTCGCGTCTGCGAACTCTGACCGGGGCCACTGGCTTCAGGTTCAGCAAGCCAGCCGCACCTGCTCGCAAGCGGGGCGCAAAAAAGGAGTAGACCATGAGACATCCATTTCGTTTCCCCCTTGGCCGTCTGCTCGGCGTTGCCGGCATCGCGGCGATGATGGCAATGCTCGCGGCCGCACCGGCGTTCGCCGACGAAGCCGCACCGGTCATCGACAGCGGCGATACCGCGTGGGTCCTCGTCTCGTCGGCCCTCGTGCTGATGATGACTCTGCCCGGCCTCGCGCTGTTCTATGGCGGTCTCGTCCGCTCGAAGAACGTTCTGAACGTGCTGATGCAATGCTTCCTGTCGGCCGGCATCGTCGGCGTGCTGTGGATCCTCATCGGTTACAGCCTCGCGTTCGGAACCGGCAATGCGTGGATCGGCGACCTTTCCAAAGTCGGTCTTGCCGGCGTCTCGCTGGACTCGGTTACCGCCAACTTCGCGACGCCGCCGCGCAACATCCCGGAATACGTGTTCATCATGTTCCAGGCGATGTTCGCGATCATCACGCCCGCACTGATCCTCGGCGCGATTGCCGAGCGCATGAAGTTCAGCGCATGGTGCGTCTTCATCTCGGTCTGGCTGCTGGCGGTCTACTGCCCGATCGCGCACATGGTCTGGGGCAGCGAAGGCTGGCTCTTCAAGGCCGGCGCGATCGACTTTGCCGGCGGCCTCGTCGTGCACATGTCGAGCGGATTCTCGGCGATCGTGGCCGCGATGATGCTCGGCAAGCGCAAAGGCTTCGGCACGTCGCCGATGCCGCCGCACAGCCTTCCGCTGTGCATGATCGGCGCGGGCCTGCTGTGGACGGGCTGGTTCGGGTTCAATGCCGGCAGCGCGCTTTCGGCGAGCCCGCTGGCGGGCCTCGCATTCCTCAACACGAGTACCGCAACTTCGACGGCAGTGGTCGTCTGGGCGCTCATCGAATGGATTCACCGCGGCAAGCCGACCGCGCTCGGCGGCGCGACCGCTGCAGTGGCGGGCCTGGTTGCGATCACGCCGGCGTGCGGCAACGTCTCGCCGCTCGGATCGATGGCGGTCGGCGCCGGTGTGTGCGTGGTTTCCTACCTTGCCTGCACGTTCCTGAAGCCGGCGCTCGGCTATGACGACTCGCTCGACGTGTTCGGAGTGCACGCGCTCGGTGGAGCATGGGGTGCGCTCGCATCCGGCGTCTTCGCGGTCACGCTCGGCTCGGGCGTCGAGACCAACGCGCAGCAGATCCTGATCCAGCTCAAGGGAATCGGATTCGTCATCGTGTTCGCACCGGTGATGACGTTCGGCATTCTTACGGCGATGAAGCTTGCGTTCGGATCGCTGCGCGTCGGCGAGGAAGACGAGTCGACCGGCCTCGACCTGTCGGAGCATTCCGAGAGCGCGTACGCGCTTGCCGGGCTCAGCCTCTCGTCGATTGCGGAACACGAGTACGAGACGGCCGAGCCGGTGCGCGTGCGGACGCAGCAGCTCGCGTAACCGGCAACGAGAACGCACGCCCCCGACTATTGCTCGGGGAAATGACGGGCCGGCGGAGAGATGCGCCGGCCCGTTTTTTTGATTGCTGCGCCGCGCCTCCCGTCACGCGATCGAAGACATGATTCGCAGTCCCCCGGCCGAGCGTCAATGCTCGCGATTCGCTGTTTATGTATTGAGAAAGCGATGATGAACCGTTAGTTGGGCGCCCCGAAATGCGAAGCACGCGAGCTTCGCATTTACGCATCGTGTCGTGGCTGGACGCAGCCACCGGGGGCCGCATGAAACAATCCTTCGTACGCATCACAAGTGCGGCGGTTGCAATCGTCGCGATTGCGACCGTCTCGTTGTCTTCGTTTGAGAGCTGGACGATCGAGAGCGCATCCGCGGCCGCTGGCTGCGCGCCTTCTCCGCTCGGAGCCTGCAACGGCATCGACGGGACGAAGAGCTCGGCGCTGCTCGACATCAGCGCGGCAACCGACGGCAGCGCGTTCATCGCCGGCAAAGGCAAACTCAAGCTGAAGATCAAAGGCCTCGTCGACGCGAGTCTCGAAAGCCTCGGTGCACCCGGCGGCACCAGTTCGGCAGACGCGACGATGACCGACGATCTGGAGGCCTGCATCTACGACCAGGGCGTGCTCGCGCTCGACATTCCGATCGACGCCGGTGCGTCTGGCTGGAGCTGCGTCAAAGACAAAAAATGCAGCTTCAAAGGCACCGAGCCGTCGGGGCTCGCCGGCGTCAGCCTCCTGGCCGATACCAAAGCCGACGACAACGAGAAGTCGGCGATCCAGATTGCTCTATCTTCCAAGGATGCGCCGGGCGGAAGCTCGCTGATCGAAACGCAGAATCCATGGAGCGTCGGCGCGAGCTCCGACGTCTTCGATGGCGTCGCCGGTGACCTCATCGTCCAGGTCGTCAATACGTCGAGCGGCGCGTGCTGGTCCGTCAACGTCGGCGGCAACGGTGCCGGCGTCGATTCGTCCAAGAGCAAGAACACGGGGATCGCGAGCAAAAAGCCGCACCTCAGCGCTAAGGTCAAGATCGTGCCGGGCCTGTGCAGCAATCCGTCCGATCCGCAGTGCCTGCAGTGCCCGGCCGGCTCGCGTCGGGACGGCGCGATCTGCGTAGACTGCACGGCGGTTCCAGGATGCGCGTCGGTGACCTGCACCAGTGGTTCCGATTCGGCCTGCGGCCAATGCCAGGCGGGCTATTACCTGTCCGATGGCAGCTGCCCTGCGTGCACGGATGTCGCGCACTGCATGGGCGCAGAAACCTGCACATCGGCAGACAATTCGCGCTGCAGCCAGTGCCAGAACGGTTACTGGAACGATTCGAGCGGAACGTCCGACTCGTGCCAGCTATGCACGGCGATCGACTACTGTACGAGCCAGATCACGTGTACGGACGCGCTGACGTCGAGATGCGACGCTTGTTCTTCCGGACACTACCTCGACACGACCGCGCGACCCGCATCGGACAGCTGTCCCGCCTGCACGGATATCACCGGATGCACCAGCCAGGAATCCTGCTCGAACGGATCCGATTCCCAGTGCGCGAGCTGCACCGCGGGTAGGTACCTCGACGAATCCGGAACAGCCGACACGTGCCCTGGCTGTTCGCAGATCGCGCACTGCCTGGACGCTTTGATCACCTGCGACAGCAGCACGAGCTCGATGTGCAGCAGCTGCCAGTCGGGCTACTACCGCTTCCAGCAACCGGGCGCGTCCGATGAGTGCCGCGCGTGCACGGCTTCTCCGCATTGCGTCTCGGCCGTGACATGTACGAACGCGTCCGACTCGAACTGCGTCCAGTGTGCAGCGGGCTATTACGTTTCGAACGGGAGCTGCGTCGCGTGTATGGACGTCGCGTCGTGCGCAGTCCAGGAAACCTGCACGTCGGCGACCGATTCGCAGTGCCAGCAGTGCCTGTCCGGCTATTGGCTCGACGGTTCGGGCTCAGCGGACACGTGCACGCAATGCAGCGGCGTCAGTCACTGCACCAGCCCGCTCACCTGCAGCACTGCCGCCGATTCGACATGCACATCGTGCGAGTCGGGCTACTACCTGACAAGCTCCGGCGGAGCATCGGTCTGCGCGGCGTGCACCGCGATTCCTGGTTGCGTGGGGTTCGTCACCTGTACGAACGCATCGGATTCGGTGTGTCACTGATTCGAAACGGGGACAGGCACTGATTTCGGACATCGGGAGCTGTCCCCGATGTTCAGACGGCAGGGTTTGACGACAGCGGCGGTCCCGGGTTACAGGCCGCGCATGGGCGAATACGAAAAGCAGTACCGCCAGTCGCTTGCAGACCCTGAGCGCTTCTGGGCCGACGCCGCGCGCGACGTCCACTGGGACACCCCGTACTCTCAGGTACTCGACAGCAAGGACGCACCGCTCTACCGCTGGTTCGCGGGCGGTACTCTCAACACCTGCTACAACGCTTTGGACGTGCACGTCGAGCGCGGTCGCGGCGAACAGCCCGCGCTGATCTACGACAGCCCGGTCACGGGCGTGAAGCGCACGCTGAGCTACCGCGAGCTGCAGGACAAGGTCGCGCGCTTTGCGGGAGGCCTGCAGGGTCTGGGCGTCGGCCGCGGCGACCGCGTGCTCATCTACATGCCGATGGTCCCCGAGGCTGTGATCGGCATGCTCGCGTGCGCGCGGCTTGGCGCGATTCATTCGGTGGTGTTCGGCGGTTTCGCGCCCGCCGAGCTGGCCAAGCGCATCAAGGATGCGAGTCCGCGCGTGATCCTCTCGGCCTCGTGCGGAATCGAACCAGGCCGCGTGCTCGCGTACAAGCCGCTGCTCGACGAGGCGATCACCCTTTCCGGCGCAGCGCTGGAGCACTGCGTGATCCTGCAACGCGAGCAGCTGCATGCCGAGCTCGGCGCCCGCGACGTGCCGTGGGAACGAGTGGCCGAGGCCGAGCCCGCGCCATGTACGCGCGTCGCTGCGACCGATCCGCTCTATGTGCTGTACACCTCCGGTACGACCGGCGTACCGAAAGGCGTCGTACGCGACAACGGCGGTCACGCGGTCGCGCTCAAATGGAGCCTCCGCCACGTGTACGGCATGCAGCCCGGCGAAGTATTCTGGGCGGCATCCGACATCGGCTGGGTCGTCGGCCACTCGTACATCGTCTACGCGCCGCTGCTGCTCGGCTGCACCACACTCCTTTATGAAGGCAAGCCGGTCGGAACGCCGGACGCCGGAGCGTTCTGGCGCGTGATCGCCGAACACGGCGTGCGAACGCTGTTCACCGCGCCGACTGCCTTCCGCGCGATCCGCAAGGAAGACCCGCACGGCGAGCTGATGCGGCGTTACGACCTTTCCGGTCTGCGCGCGCTTTTCCTGGCCGGTGAGCGCGGAGATCCTGCGACCATCGCGTGGGCGGAGGACAAGCTGAAGATTCCGGTCGTCGATCACTACTGGCAGACGGAGACCGGCTGGCCGGTTGCCGCCAACTGCCTCGGCATCGAGGAGCTTCCGGTCAAGCACGGCTCGCCGACCAAGGCAGTTCCGGGCTACGACATCCGCGTACTCGACGAGGAAGGCGACGAAGTCGCGCGCGGTGAGACCGGCGCGATCGTGATCAAGCTTCCGCTGCCGCCCGGCTGCATGCCGACGCAATGGCGTAACGACGAAGGCTTCAAGAAGTCGTACCTGAGCCACTTCCCGGGCTATTACGAAACTGCCGACGCCGGGTTCATCGATGACGACGGTTACGTGTTCGTAATGGCGCGCACCGATGACATCATCAACGTGGCCGGACATCGGCTGTCGACCGGCGGCATGGAAGAGATCCTCGCATCGCACCCGGACGTCGCCGAATGCGCGGTGATCGGTGTTGCCGACAAGCTCAAGGGCCAGGTGCCAGTCGGCCTCGCAGTGCTCAGCGCAGGCGTTGCGCGCGGCGCCGACGTGATCACATCCGAGTTGGTGCAGCTCGTGCGCGACAAACTCGGGGCGGTCGCGTCCTTGCGGCAGGTGCTGATCGTCAATCGTCTGCCGAAGACGCGCTCGGGCAAGGTGCTGCGCAAGACGATGCGCATGATCGCCGACGGAGAGACCCCGGCCGTGCCGGCCACGATCGACGATCCGGCGATCGTCGGCGAGATTGCCGACGCGCTGAAGGCGGCCGGTTATCCGCAACGCTGACTTTCCCCGGCAGCACGCAGCGGCGCGATGAGCTCGCTTCTGCGCCCGGTTGAAGTCCGGTACCGGGGACGAGCGCTCGCACGCTTACTCCGCGTTCAGACGTCGACTCGCGAGTCACTCGCAACTCGTGCGATGGCGCCTCGCCTTCTCGAAGAGTCGTTGACACAACTCGGACGGCGATGTTAGCGGTGGTTCGCCAAGGCGCACGAGAGCGCACCGCGGGTTGTCGGGAGGAGTAGATGTTGAACAATTCCAATTGCGTCCGGCGTCACATTCTTCTGGTCCTCGTGCCGGTTGTCGCCGTTCTCGCGGGATCCGGCAACGTGGCGCACGCCGCCGACCCGTGCACGAGCACAGCCGTCTCGGCAATCCTGTCCGCGTATCTGCAGCCGCTGGAGCTGGATCTGGACTGTGCGGTTTCGAGCTTTACGCACCCCGACCCGCAATGTGCCACGGACGCGGAATACCAGGCGCTGTACGATGCATTCGCTGCCGGGATCGCCGGCTCGTGCAGCGCCGAAGCCGATCAGTACTGCGCTGGCCGGGCATACTCTCAGTACGCGGATACGAGCAGACTCGCCATCACGATCGGGACGGCTTACGACAAGGCCGTCCTCAAGTGTCGCAAGGCCATGGCCGTCGGCAGCGTGAAGCTCGCAAAAAAGAGCACCGCGATACTGCAGGAATGCAACGAGAGAGCGCTGGCCGGCGAGACTGGCTACGGTCCGAACGGTGCGTCTTGTACCGACTCCCACGGTACGCCGCAGTCGAAAATCGCATCCGCCGAGGAAAAACTGCGCAAACGCATCATCAAAGGGTGCAGTGGTGCCGATCATGCCGTAGGTGGCGGCGATGATGTCAACGCGGTCGGCGACACATGCGCGTACAATCAGGAATGTTCGGCTGTGATCGACGATCTCGGCGATGCTGCCGATTGCGTGGTCTGCAACGTGGGACAGGACGTCGACCAGGCGGTAACCGGCGCGTTCGCGCTCCCGTTACCGGCGTTGACCGCCTGCAGGATCGACCTCGCCAGAAAGTACACGGGTCTTGCGCGAAAGAGCATCCAGTGGAAGTCCGATTGCCAGCACGACGTCATCTTTGACGGGGACGCGCCGCCTTGCCCGACGGTCGAGGTCCTCGCCAACGTGTCGGAGGAAGAAACGAACGTCGCGAGCTTCGTGGGAACGTCGTGCGCCGGCCTCGACCCTCAGGATGACCTCGGATTTCCTGAATCGTGTCCGGCCGTTGGGGACTGTGGCAGCATCGATGCCGCGACACTGTCCGGAACGCTCGATTGCCTGCGCTGCGTCACGTCCGAACGCACCGATGAGCTCGTTTCGAGCGCGTATGCCGCTGCGACGTTCGAAGCAACGTCTGAGCGAAAATACTGCAGGCGGGCCATCGGCGACCTCGCCGACGATTTCGCCCGCAGAAAATTAAGCTTACTCGAGCTGTGCGAAAGCGACCACACATGCGGCCAGACGTCGGCATCCTGCCCCGACGACTTGACGACGAGCGATATCGCCGACGAACGCGCGTACGGCAGCGAAAGCATTGTGGACGCGTGTACAGCGAGCGATCCGCAGGATCTCGGCTTCCCGACCTCGTGCCCGGACGTTGCGGGTTGCGGCGGCATGCCCACGGAAACCAGGGACGAGCTCATCACGTGCCTGACGTGCATCAGTGACAACGTCGTGGACGAGCTTCGCGCACTGTACGTTCCTTAGCAGGCGCGAAGCTCACGCATTTGAGCGTGGCCGCGCAGACGCCGTCCGCGTTCGGCCCGGCCGAACAAAAGACGGCCCGCCTCTTTCCGGAGCGCGGGCCGTTTCTTCACGAGCAGATTATCGCGCGGTGTACAGCGCCGGATCGAGGCGATACGCGCGCGCGGCCGTTGCCGCAAAAAGCTCGCGTTTCTCGTCCGCCGAGTATCCGGCGGCGGTGCGTTTGAGCGCATTCCAGAGCACGCGATAACTGCACGTGTAGCCGTCGACCGGATAGTTGCTTTCGAACATTCCCCTCGCCGGCCCGAACGCTTCGATGCACTCGTCGATGTACGGCTTCCATGCTGCCGCCAGTTCCTCGGAGCTTTTGGGCCGGTTGCCGTACGACCACGGGAAGCCGGCGAACGGCATCGCGAGCCCGCCGAGCTTGACGAAAACGTTTTCGCAGGCCGCGAGCGCGCGCATGCTCTGTTTCCACTCGCCGAATCGCTCGTCGAGTCGCCCGCGATACGCGCCGATGCCGAGCGGTGTTCCGACGTGGTCGAGCACGATGGTGGTGGTGGGAAATGCTCGCGCGAGATCGACGAGATCGGCCAGCTGCGGCTCGAGCAACCAGGCATCGAACGAAAGGCCGAGCTTCGTCAGCGCTGCAAAGCCTTCGCGGAATTTCGCGTCGCGATAGAGTCCGTCCGGCGCGCGGCCGGCAAGCGGCCCGAGGACTGCAAAGTCTTCGTCGAACGACGCACTCTGGCGGATTCCGCGAAAACGCGCGGGAGCTGCGTTGATGTGTGCCTGCAGCACTTCCTCGACTCGCGATCCCATTGTGAGGTCGGCGTGGCCGATGATCGCTGCACACGCGCGCACCGGACCATAGATTCCGCTGGCCGTCATGGCCGCGACGCCGTTTACGAACTCGGTCTCCCCGATGCACTGCAGCTCCGCCGGCCCGTCCGCCCGGTACATCGCTCCGCACTCCAGGTAGACTGTCGCGCGAATGTCGTGGCCGCTTCGCAGGTCGGCGAGCAGCTCGTCGAAGAGATAGCGCGGCACTTCGCGCACGATGTCCATGAACGGATGCTCCATCGGCGGCAGGCTTTTCAGCAGCTCCTCGGGGCGATCCCACAGATGATGGTGCGGGTCGATGATCGCGAGATCGGGCTCGAGGATGGGTTCTTCGTCGTGCATCTGGCTCATCGGTGACTGGTTATCAGGCACCGAACGCGTGGCCAACGACGCTACGCCGGATAAGGCCGGCCTCGAGACAGGCCGACGAGCGCTTTAACTTTAATAAGGGAGCTCCGATGCAGGGACGCGGATGCGTGCGATTTTTTCGTCGAGGCCGGTCGCCAGCGCGGCGCGGCGGTTCTATTCGGGCGCCGGCTTCTCGCGAGCCGCTTCGCTTCCGCGCAGCGGCTCCATTCTGGCGTTCGCATCACTCTGAGGATTTTCGACGCGGCTCTCTACCCTGCTTACGAAGTCGCTGACCGCCGGGCTGGAGTAGACTCCGAATGCATCGGTCAGAGTTCCGCGGACGCCACTACGAGTCTCGATCGCGTACACGATCGACATATCGTCCGGGTCGGAAGCGCCTTCGAATCGCTCGACGCGCCGGATGATGACTTCGCTGGCGTCGAAATGCGCGCCGCTCTCCAGTCCGACGAGCTCTTTGCCGCGTACTGCGAAATGTTCCGTGAAACCCTGTTCGTCGAACGCCGCAATCACGTTCGACAGATTGCCTTCGCCGGCTGCTGTCGATGTTGCCATGGCAATCAGCCTTGCACCGCTGTCGGGCTGGAACCAGCATGCCACGCGACAAAGGGACTCGCTCGAGTCCGATCGCGACAGCGGGGTTAACGCCTGACTAGTGGCACGCGCAGAAACGCGAGAACGAGCTGTTCGTGGCGTCGCCGAGCGTCGGGTTCGTGTCGCGATAGATATGGGGCGGGGCGCCGTTGACCAGACTGCAGCCTACTCCGGTGGAAGTGAACGAGGTGTAGCTCCATGGAGTGGGCGCGGGTGGTGACGTATAGGAGGAGAAGATCGCCTGGGCCAGAGCCGAGCAGTTCTCGGCCGTACCGTCTGATCCGGCAAACGTCTTCGTCGCGGAGTCGTACGACATGCCCACGTTCGCGCACGTGTCCGTGCACGATGCGCCCTGGGCGCCGAATCGCCAGCAGGAACCGCCGAAGTTCTTCCCCGGGCACGCGAAACAGCTGGACGTGCTGGACGTGCAGCCCGCGCCGCACGATACCGTTCCATAGGGCGCCGCACCGGCGGTGGCGCCGTCGCAGGTCTGATCGCCGGGCGCGCCAAAGTCACAGTCCTCGTCCGCATCGATGATGCCGTTGCCGCAGCTGCCCGTAACGAGCTCGCCGCCTGCGAGAGCCGTGGCGATATTGCTCGTATGGCGATCGATCACCGACTTGTAGTCACTGGCGGCAAGTGCCGCGTCGGTGCAGGTCACGCCGGCACTCGATGCACTGTCGATCGCCTTCTGCCACGCTTCCGCGAATTTCGTTTCGCATTTGGCGATGGCGGCGTCGTACTTCGCCGTGTCGCCGGTTGAAACGACGCCTTTCCGGGCGGCCTGGCGACATGCGGCGTATTTTCCAGCGGCGGAATTCTTCGCCGCTTCGCACTTTTTCTCTGCAGTCGGGCCGGCGAGCGCTACGGTCGCGGTCAGTACCATCGCGGCAATTGCCGCCGCCATAATCGGCTTTCGCATTGGGAGCCCCGTTGCATGTGACCGGCCGCTCGGAAGAATTTTTCCGCGGCCACCGAAGCGCCCCATGCATTTCAGGCACCCGACCAGGAAGTGGTACCGAAGATGACGGTTCGCACGCGCGAAAGCGAGTGGAAAATCAGGCGCATCGCGAATCGACGACGGACACGTGCCGCGCTTAGGGACTCGAAGTACCGGCCACAGCTTCGTTATCCCGCCGCTGCCATCTTCTGACGCGCTGCTCTGTCCTCGGCAGGTGTCGCCGGATGGTCGAGCATCGCGGCGACGTCCGCATCGCTCCTGCGCAGCATTGCTTCGCCCATTGCGCGCATCTCATCTGGAAACAGCAGCCCCTCACGCGCTGTACGTATTGCGTGCCCCAAGCGACGCGCGTCCCTACTGAACAGCCGAAGCCGAAGCGCACGGACCTCCGGCCGCCGTCCCCGAAAAGTGGAAGAATGTGCTCGGCGCGAGGATGTGTTCGTAAGAGAACGTGCCGCCGGACAGCGAGGGCTACGGAATTTCGATCTGGCCGATCTGGGCGGGGCCCGGACCTGGGATGACCGCGCTGCCCGCCGAGGATGCATCCGCTGCGGCGGCATCGACGCGATCGGCCGAGCGTGCGTCGTCGTGGTGGATCGCAGCCGGCACGTGCGCTCATTCGCAACAGCGCCGCGATTATTGACACAAATATGGACTTCGATACCGTCGGCTTCACGACTCCGCTTGCGCTTCATTCCGTAGAGACATTCGCGATTATCATTCGTCCATACAGCACGCAGAGTCAGGGGAGGACACACCATGAACAAGGCATTCGTCATCGTCTCTCTCGGCATCGCACTGATGATCGGAAGCGGCGCGAGCGCGCTGGCGGGCAAGCGCGACGGCACGTCGTGCCGTAACAGCAAGAGCTGCAGCAGCAAGATCTGTCAGATCCCGCCGGGGCAGAAGGCCGGTACGTGCTGCGTCCGCCAGGACTGCGCTGCGCAAGCGGCGCAGTGCGGAGTCGTCGACGACGGCTGCGCGGCGCAGATCGACTGCGGAAGCTGCGGCCCGAACTTCGACTGCGTTTCCAACACCTGCCCCGGAACGATGTGCGGTGGATGGCCCGTCATCTCCGGTGCCTATCCGGACGGCAGTTACAAGAACTCCTGCGACAGTTGCAGCGTGGAAAACTGCTTTCTCAGCTGCACTTGTTACGACTTTTCCAGTCAAGGCCACCTTACAACTGTCGACGTCGCCGACTGCCCTGCCGCGACCAGCGACATCTCCAATGAAAACGGAGTGCTCACCTGCAAACCGGATAGCTCAGGCCCATGCCCTTCCGGCATGGTGATCTCCGGCGACCATTGCTGGACGCTCTCGGATGCCTACCAGAGTTGCACCGAAGCTTGTACGGCAAAAAGTTTGACGTGCGACGAGACCGCCGTCCAGGCCGTCGGTTCTTCGGGCACAAATGCGGACTGCAGCGACATTATCGATGTGCTCGTCCCGTCCGGAGCGCCGTGGACGGCCGATGCATACGACCTGACCGGTTGCGGAGACCCGGAGAGGAATTCGATCGGCTGCGTGATCCAGCCGAGCTTTCCCTTCGTGAAGCGAGTGCTGCACTCGATCGCGACCACGTGCAATGCCGACAACGGCGACGCCGGCTGTCTGCTCGGCGGACTTCCGCAGAGAGCGTGTCCGTGCAGCGTGCCGGCGCCGTGACGAAGCGGCTGTTCGGGTAGAGAAGCGCGGCAGGATCCGAGCGGCTCGTGCCGACTCGGGTCACTGCCACGCATCGGGCGGCAGCGACAACGAGTCGAACGACAGCATCGTTGCCGCCTCGGCCGATGGAACCTCTCTCGCCCCAGCGTCATCGACGACGAAGTAGCGCTTCGTCGTCGCGCCCGGCTCGTGCGCCGGCGATTCGACAGTGAAGTGAATCGCCGAGGGCAATGTCCTCACGCGAAGCACAGCGCGCGGCGGCGCCTCCGGCCCCATCTCCTGAGCAATCCGCACGAGCCGCGCAGACCGCACGTCGGGAAGCTCGCGAAGGCGGCGAACGACATAAAGGAGATTGACCGTCGGCGAGAACCCGAGCGACACGGCTGTGTTGCGATCCGGATCGAGAACGACCGTGCAACCGCAGACCTCGTGGCAGAGCTGCTCGAGCCCGGGACTGACGGGAATCGGAAGTTTCTCGATGCGATCGTCGACGAGCTCGAGCGCGTCGATTCTCGACTGAAGCTCCGGAGCGAACTCGACGGCTACCGTCCGCGGGACGTACTCGAAGCTCCAGTCGCTCCCGACTTCCCCGAAAGCGGAGCGCAGTCGCGTACGCGCGTCGAACAGTCGCAGCGCGAGCGCACGCTGCATGTCGTACGGCCACCTCGGACCCGCGGCATCGCGCATGAGCAGGTCCGAGGCTTTCCACATGTCGGGGTCCATGTCGGCGTACGGAGACCATCTGCGCGCGAGCCAGAGCGGGGAGTCGCCGGATGGCTCGCAGTCGTACGGGTCCTGGCGCGCGTTCGCCGAAGGCGCGTCCGGCTCGACGGTTCCGACGGCGTGCCCCCGTTCCCTGCACTCGATTCGCTGCACGTCCATCGCGACGTCCGGAAAGACCGACCAGCCGATCCTCTGGAAATCGAGGATGCCGGTTGCGGCAACATCGCAGGCGCCGAAGTCCGATGGCGCGAAATCTCCGCGAAGCAGAACCTCGCCGGCTTCGGTTGCCGGGGCGTCGCCCGGGTACTGGGAGCGGCGCAGCAACGATATCGGGTTGTCGAGGTGTAGGACCGAAACGGTGAGCTCCTGATCCAGGAAACTCCGCTTTTCGACGGAGAGGTGGCCCGTGAGCCGGGCGTTCGCTCCGACGTAATGAGCCGCTGCGGCCGCGAATGCGCGGGCGCCGGTCACGAGCATCATCGCCGCGGCGAGCAGGCCGGCGGCGCAGGCTTGCCGGCCTTTCGCCGGCACGACGGGACGAGACATCCTGCTACTATTTCTGCGTCAGTCCGGCGGTGCCAGTCGAGGTTGCGCGGCGAGCGAGGAAATCGATTCGCGGCCGTACAGCTACCCAGTTCTTCAGCCTCGCCCCCCGTGTATCCTATCCCCGTGCCGTCTCTCCCAAACTTGCCATTCGTCACGCTAAGAAAGACCTTCCTTAAGTCGGCTGTCCTTCTCGGCCTGCTTCTCTTCGCTCACACGGCAACCGCTGGCGATCTCTGCGTCAACTATCTGTCCGAAGTCAGTTTCCGACCTCGCCAATGGTCTTTCACGTCCTTCAACCCTCGAACCAAAGAATCTGTTGTCGTAGCGAGCATCGATTCGCCTCCGTATGAAGTGAAGTGGGACAAGAACTTTGCCGCACTTACATACACAGCGGCGGGCGGGACGTATCGACTCAACTGGAAGAAGGCTGCTGCTCCAACTCGCATTTCTCGAAAAGTTCAGACGCTCTCAGTACCCGACAAGCCACCACAGCTAGGAAAAGTTTGGGATGCCGATGGGCCGGGTTCCAGCTTCGATGCACCGGGTTCCCACTTCGATGCGCCTGCTCACCGCAAGATCGATGTGGGGTTCGTGGAGGGGTGCAATTACGGACACTTCGGCACCCCGGCAACTTGGGAGAATACCGAAACCGGAGAGAAGAAAGTTTTATATGACGAAGCGGATGGCGATTACTTGAACGGAACGACCCAGCTTCAGATATCGACAGCAGACTCTTTCATACTAATGAGCGTCGAGTACGTAGGTAACGACGCTATCCTCGCAGACATGAATACGGGAGAGATCGTGTTGAAAGCCGGAACGCCAGAGCATCGATCCATGGCGGTGGGCTGGGGACAATGTCCATCAGTAGCTAGCGACCTGAGACTTCCGAAAGCCACAGAAAAGAACCGATGAAACGCCTCGTTGCAATGGCACTGCTCTTGATCGCCAGTACCGCAACGGCTGGCGAACTCTGCGTGAACTACGTTTCTGAGGTCCACGATTGGCGTCCTATAGAAATGGCCTTCGTGTCCTTCAATCCACGGAGTCGAGAATCCCTGACCATCGCCAAGATCAATTTCTTGCCCGCTGTAGTCGCTTGGCACACGCAGTTCGGAGCGGTGACATACAAAGACCCGGCTTATAACACGGCTTTCAAGCTGGAATGGAAGTCAGGCGCTGTTCCTACCCTACTCTCTCGCACCAGCCGCTGGGTTCCGTCGCCCGCAAAGCCAGAACAGGAAGTTGAAAACTGGGACTATGATTCACCGAAAGCGGTCTGCAATGGAAAGAATGGCGCCGACCCTCCGTGTCTGACCGCTCCCGATGTGCCCAATCACGTAGAAATCCATTTTGGAGAAGCCGGAGGCTGTTTGGAACCACTTTCGTTCTCAGGTCCGGTAACCTGGATGAACACGCAGACCGGAGAGAAGAAAAACTTGTACCCAGATGTTGTGGGTCAGATATCGACTGCCGACAACTTCATGCTGATCGCAGGTACCGAGCCGGTCGTTGCAGACTTAAATACGGGGGAGATAGTCCTGAAAGCCGGAACTCCAGAGCATCGTTCACTGTGGGCTGCTTGGGGAAGCTGCCCTACAAAGTGATTCCGTCATCCTCGTCATCCAATTGCCGTCCGGGCGCTTGCTGACGAGACAGTAGCCCCGTCCGTACGCGCCATAGCAATTGCTATCGGACTCGACGACGACGCAGCACGAATCGATGCTGCCACCGGCCGAGAAGGCGCGTCTTTCGTGCCCGCAGGACCGCGGCCGGGCCGGCGCCGGCATCGGTAAACGTGTAAGGAACGTGTAGGTTCGGTGAGGACTCCGGGACGGCCGAGGCGGTAGCTTGCGAACATCCAGACGCACAACGGTGCGTTTTCAAAAGGAGTTCGCCATGAGCCAGCACCCGAGCCTCTCCACCATCACAACCGCCACCGTTTTCGGCAGCATGGACCTTGTGCGGGCCTTCTCGCGCCGGTCTTCCGTCGTCCGAGCCGCGCTCCTGGTCCTTTCGTGCGCCGTCTCCTTCCCGCCTGTCGCGTTCGCCAAGACCACCGAAGTTCCGCCGGGAGCAGGAACCCTGCAGGCGGCCATCGATGCTGCGGCGCCGGGCGATCGTCTCGTCCTCGCGACGTTCGGTCTCTACTCCCCCGGCATCGTCATCGACAAGCCACTCAGGATCCAAGGCAACGGCGCGACAATCGACGCAGAGTGCACGTCGGCGGTCGGAATCGACATCGCATCCGACCGGGTGAAGCTGTCGAAGCTCGGCACCACTCGTGCAACTCAGACCGGGATCCGCATCGTCGACCACACGCGGATCAGCCTGGACTTCGTCAGTGTGTCGCTCTTTACGATCAGGGAAGACTACGCATGCGGAACCGAAGAGACGGCGATCGAGATCGCCGGTTCCGTAGACGACGTGAAGCTTTCCGGCGTCGTGGTCACCGAGGATCAGTCGGCCTTCGAGATCGGGCTCCATCTGCACGACATCCCGGTCGACTCGACAATCCTGCTCAAAGGGAAGGGTCGAGCAATCAACTGGTTCGACGGCACCGAGGCTGGAGTCCTGATCGAGAACTGCGGGGCCGGATCGGCGGTCGGCGGCAGCGGCATTCTCATGCAGCGGAGCGGCCTCCCCGGCGACACGGACGCGCTTCGACTCGTGAACACGGACGGCGTGCTGGTCAAGAGAAACATCTTCTTCGGCGGTGGGGTCTCAATCGATGCGAACAGCGACCTCAACCGGTTCGAAAACAACGACTCCGACACGTCCGTGCCGCTGGACGACCTGGGAACCGGAAACTGCGGCCGAGAAAACCCGTTCACGATGTCGACCTGCAACTAGGCCCCCGGCCGCCGCGCGCGTCGAAGGAGAGACCTCCGTGGGCAGGCGCTTCGCACACCTGCTGCACGCCGAGGCGATCGCGGACCTCGTCGATGCGCGCATGGCGGCCGGCGCAAAAAAACCCGTGGCATCAGCTCCAGGGTCGCGCTTTCCTGCGAGCTCGACGCCCTGCGCAGCGCCATGATCGCCGTGCTCTCGCGGAAAAAAGCGCGCCCGGCTGGATTCGAACCAGCGACCACCGGCTTAGAAGTAAGTTTGAGGGGGATGAGGAACCAGAACAGTAACGAGAGCTTCCAAACGAGACCGCGCGGATAGCTACCCAGCACTTTCCATGGGTTTAGATCAGATACCGCCCGTTTCAATGGCTAACTGACACCGGAATGGATACCGCCCGTTCCCGCTAGATTGAGCCGAGATCAGCGTGGTAATGACAGTCGCCGTGGAATCGGATCGGCGTCACATGGTCAGCATACCGACCCGTGTTCTGCATTACGCCGCCGTCGGCCTTCTGGCGGTGCAGCCGGTTTGCTCCGTCCGCAATGCCCACGCAGCGAACATGGCATCCCTGGATTGCTTCCAGAACGGATACCGCCTCGGGTCGGCCATCAACTCTCTCCCTGCCGAACCTTGGTCCTCCGACGAGCGTCTAGTATACGACGCTCTGGCGACGTCGTCTTCAATCACACAGCTAACCCAACCCGAACTCGATAAGTTCCGCGACGACCTCCTCATGGCGCAGTCGCGCCTAGGCGTCGCTTTTCCAGAAACCCTCAGGTCAGTCGTGCGTCTGGAGTACGAAACGACCAGACTGGTCGTCCACTTCTCCGACTCGGTGCAACAGACGATCAATGCCAGAGGCCCACGCACTAACTTTCCAGTTCCATTCTCGGAACGACTCGAAGCGGTCTGCCGCGAACTTTGCCAGTGCTGGATAGAACCGGCGCGGGACGTCGATAGGACGAACCACGTCTACTTCGGTCGGGGAACCAATCTGCTTTTCGCTGCTCGTGGACTACGAACGGTTCCAGAGGTCATCGCGGCCGGTCTCTCGCGAGGCGTCTACTATCAGCCAGATTACGGTCGCGAAGCAGATCCGTCGCAACGATTGTCGGCTCGCATCACATCGGGCGGATTTCTATTTCAGCTTTCAACAACCGGCACCGCAGCGGCGCCCGGCAGCACCTACTACGAGGTCACCGTCGAGCGAGTGCACCGCCTATCCGCGGCGGAGGTCACAAAAAGGAAGATCGCGAAGCTCTTCGCGATCCCTGATGATGCATGGGCCCCGCCGACGGAGCCCCGAGATACAACGATACCCTGTTCGCCAACTACTGGAGCATCCTCCATTCGACGTTGAACACGTGATGCCCGACGAGTTGATTCAGGGGCGCATCGGAAGGCGATGAGAATTGTCGCGGTCGGGATGGACTGGATGGTTGGCCTCACAACCCTCGGGGGTAGTGCTCTGGCAAACCTCATATGTCCCTTCGGAGGTGTCGCCTTCGTTCAGGAAGTAGGCGCCCTCCCCGCTCGTGCTGCCGGGCATGGAGCACGCCGTCCGCTTACCGGCGCGCACGTCGATCATCGCCGTGGAAACGATGACGTTCCCGCCGTCAGGAACACGATCGAACAGATAGCTGCCAATCCATGATTTCCACAACTCGCCGGTGTTGTCGTACAGATCGGACGAGACGATTCGATACGTCTCCCGGTCCAGATAGATCACTCGCTTCGAGTACACATACGCCGAATCACGAGGTTTCCCTTCGATCATCCAGACCGGGCGGGGCTCCCACGCGGCGTCTACGAAGTAGTTCACTGGTTCGGAACTCCAACGCACTGGGATTGCATCCACGCGAAAAGGAGCGAGCACGGACTTCTCACCGAGCAGTTTCCATTCGAACGTGGCAACCTGACCAGCGAACCCGCCGAAGCTGTCCAGGTCGATGTCCTGTCCAAGCTGCGCCTCCGATCTTTCCGCCGAAGACAGCCTGCGAACTCGACGCAGTTGCGGAAGATATAGCCACGTGTCGGACGCCTTGTCTGCGGCCAGATAGTGGAACGCGTAAATCCCGGTTCCTTTCTGGTCGAACGGTTCGATGAGCGGATACAAGGCCTCCTTGTACCACACTCCATCAGTGTTCGACGACAGCGTCGGTTTCTTGTCAGTGTAGAGACGACCTGTGAAGTTAAGTCGCTGATAGTGCCTTAGCAGGTAGTGGCGATCTGATCGTGCCTGATCCTTTTCATGCAGAAGCGTACCGGTGTCGCATTCAATTCCCGTAACGTCCATGTCATCAACGACGTTGGCTCGCTCAAAGTTGAGCATCAGCTTGGTTGCCGCGAGGAGATCCGATGTCTCGACCGTCGCGAACGGAAGCCCGGCGACGTAGTTCTCCAGCCCGAGCGTCGGCGCAAGTTTCACGGCCCCCGAGTACCGCGCCGTCGCTTCGTCCGTCAGCCTCGGCAGCGTCGCCTTGCGATAGGTGCCGACGTTCAGTTCTCCGCCGTGTCGAACAACCCACGACAAGGAAGGAGTAAGGTGGGCTTCGAAGCGGCTTTCATTCGATTTGCCGACGATGGTGCCGGCCGTCGGCGTCTCGGCCTCTGCCAGGACGATGCGCTCTGACATGAGCCATAGGGCACACATGGCGAACGTCTGGACATATCGCATGCGGCTCTCCGGCATCACGGAGTCAGCTCACTCTCTCGCAGCCGAACGGTGCGGCAAAGACTTTCGAAAACGCACCCGCCGGATTCGAACCAGTGATCACGGAGGCGAGGACCCAGACACCCGGTTTTCACGAAGATCACCGCCAAACGTCGCCGGGAACCGGGAGCGGTTCGAAAGCTCGCTTGGCCTCCGCATCGTCCGGATACACCTCCTGAGCCCGCTGGTCATCCACCACGAAATACCTCTTCGTCGTTTTCGACTCGAGGTCCGTGGATTCGACCGTGAAGTGAAATCCAGACGGTAGCGATTTCACATGGAGCACGCTCTTACCCCTCAAGTCCGTGTATCGTGGTGGACGTCTCACGAGGCGTGCCATTTTGACGTCGGGAAGCTCGCGTAAATGACGGACCATATAGAACAGGTTCGTTGTCCGCGGGACTGACATGGGAACGACGCCGTCTCTCTTCTGGCCCGGCACAACCGTGCATCCACAGACCGACTCGCAGAGCGTTTCAAGCCCGGAGTCGAGTGGAGTCGGCAATCCCTGCGTACGGTTGTAGGGCACCGCGACTGCGTCGAACTGGACCTGAACTCGCGGAGAAAACTGCACTTCCAGCATCTCCGAGTAGTAATCAGGGTCCCACCGGGCGTACGTAACATCGAAAGTAGCAAAAAGACGGGTCTTCGCGTCGGCGAGCCTCTTCCAGAGGTGATCGAGCGAGTAGTCGGACCACCGCGGAGATACGCCTGATCGCATCAGCAGATCGGCGGCGACCCACCTCTCTTCGTCCATATTACCGAACGGGAGTTGACCCGCTGATCCAGCGATATGAATCGCAGAATATCGCGACGACGGTGCACACGTGTCGAACGCCGACCTCCAAGACTGCGGGTCGGACGTAAGGCTAGCGCTCTTCCCGGTCTCCTTACATTCGATTCGCTGCACCCACATCCCTACATCAGCAAGGATAATCCAACTAGCTCTTCCGGAACTATGGAGGGTACCAGTCGCGATGGTCGTACACGACACATACTCCGAGAAGTCGAGATCACCGAGGAGATGAATCTCTGTCGTTTCTTCAGGTCGGGCATCACCCGGATACTTCGACGGGTAGATCAAGGAGATCGGAGCTTCGAAATGAAGGATGGGGACACGGTGACTTGTGCCGATGTACTCACGGTCCTCCATCACGATTCGGCCGGTCACGCTGGTGGTGGCTCCCCATTCGTGATTTTCAGCAGCGGCTGCCAACCCTGCGTAGGAGAACGCAACCGCGGCGGCAAAAATTCCACCAGCCGTCGCCCGAATGCGAACACGGGCTCTCTGACCAATGTCCGCTTTCTTGCTGGCGTTCACACAACCACCTGTTCGCCCATACCATCACGAGTGTCGGCTTACCGTCGCCTCTAAAGTCATACGCCCTCTAAGCGGATAGCCGAATGGATCATTGGCGAGGAATGATCACGGGCCAGTACGAACCGCGCGAGCGTAATAGTCCCCAGCTTTGTTGCCGAGGAACTGGCCGCCGTAGCCCGTACCTGCGATCCATGCATTGAAAGGCCCAGCCACGACAGTCGATGAAGACCAGTAACCACCTCCGGCGTCACAACTGCACGCCGAACTGGTAAGGTCGGTGCAATTGGTCGCGCAGGCCTCCCCGTGAAATGCCACATTGAGCGCCGGTTCGTAGACGCCCAAGTCGATAATACTCACCAGTTCCGTAATGGTCGGTAGCCGCCAATCACGGTGTCCTGCAAAGCCGCAGGGACCGCCCGTGGTGCCGCAGTCGGCATTGGTCGCGCACGCAATCGCTGAGTTACCGCTGCACCTGCTGTTGAGTTGCTCAAGGAAGATTGTCTTCACGGTGCCATTGTAATCGGACGACGGCGACGCGTTCGCCGTCCATGTATAGACGTTGTTCACATAGTGAGGATCGGAACAGATACCCGATTCATCGTTGCAGGAATTCCAAGGAAACCCAGATTGAGCCTTCTTCTTTTCCCACACTAACCCCGTATTGATGTCGGTGATCGTTCCGTCGTGGCTATCGACGAACGCCTGCAATCTTCCGGGCCGGAGATCGCCGTCGTCGCCGTTTCCGTATGACGTAGTCTGGCCAGTCTGAACCGGAGTTGACGGCGCAGGGCACTTCAAGGGGGTCACCTGACCTACCGCGGCTTTCAATACCGCCTGGGCATCGCTGGCCGTCAGGGTGCCGCTCGCATTTACGTCACCGCAAACCGGATCCGCTGCATTCGCCGGCATCCGAAAGAAGAAGAGAACCGTCATAGCTGCGGCCGCCGCAATGCTTCTGATCATGATCGGTAAACCTCGAACGTGTCCGACCTTCGGATTCGACGGATCGGTTCTTGATTGAGAATCACCCCGGCGTCGCGTTAGAGGGTTTCGGGGCGACGATCGTCTCGCACCGATAGTATTGTCGATTTGTGACGTTGTTTCGCGCGAAACAACGCTTGTAGCGGAGACCGCCGTCCGCCAGTGGCTCAACCTCCGTAACAAACGGACCAACCGCCGCCGTCCCGCAGCCAGTAACGACAAGCAATCCGCACACGACAGCGAAAATTCTTGTGGTCATAGCTCACCGTTGATTGTCGGCGGAGCTGACACAAGCTGTGAACGCGTGCCACATCCGCACCGCCCAGCGACTTTGACGATCGAATCTGTTCGGAAGGAGGTAACGCGATGAAGGTGATTCACACCGCAAGGTCGCGACGTGCTCCCACTGCGATGGCGCTATTCCAACGAGCTCAAGCTGGGAATGGAAGGCCGCAGAGGTAACGATGGCGCTTTCCAGGAGTTCGATCACGTGCGGTCAGTTCGATACTCAACTGACACCACCGCGGACACCGTCAGGCTTCTTGGGGGAGTTGATCTGAGAACCGCTCAATACGGAGGCATACACGGCTTACCTTCGTACTCCCAACGCTGCTCCGAATAGCTCTGTCCGTCCGAGCGCTCGACATCTGAACAGGCTCCCGCTTCGTCCCGCTCGCACAAAAGGCGAACCATACTTGCGCGCACGGCGAGATCGACGACTACGCCGTCAACAGTCGTCAAAGGTCCTCCGGCTCAAGGCCGCTATGCTTTGCGATTCGAGCCAGCATCCGCGGCCCGAGCTCTTCCCGTTCGTGAAACGCAAAGACGAAATCGGGCCACCCTTCCCGTTGCAAAGTCTTGTGGGAACCAGACTGGCGCTTGACGCTCCAGCCGATACGAAAGAGGGCCGCAAGGACACGGTTGGCCCGCGCCGACGGCCAATGACTCATGCGACGGCGGGAACGGTGATGCTGATGTCCACAGGCCGAGCCTCGCCGTGTTCCAGGCGTTCGGCCAGCACGCGAAGGGCAAGGACTTCAGCCTTGGACATGGCTTCTTCGGCCGTGGCCGCATAAGCCAATACGCCAGGCAACTCCGGGACCTCCGCGATCCATCGTCCGTCCTCTTCGCGCTCACAATCAATGTTGTATTTCATGCGGGTTTCCCAAGGTGCGGTCGCAAGTGGAATGTAGCGGACGGCCTGCCGAGCGTCCAGCAAGTCATTTACCGGGACGAGACTCGCGGCGGCCCTGCTTGAGCAGCGACCCGAGCAAAAAAAGCGCGCCCGGCTGGATTCGAACCAGCGACCACCGGCTTAGAAGTGCGAGTGACGACGATGATGAAACGCTGGTGTGACAGGCTGTTACGAATGAACACGCGCACTTAGCGATTCGCAGACTTCCACTGGCTTCGATCACGTTTGATCAGTTTCGACCACCAACCGGCACTAGAACCGGCACCAGCCTCAAGCACGGCAGCGCCACCAACGGAGAACGTGTGGAAGTGGCCTCGGCCGCAGCTGGAAGCAACTCCACCTGACAGACGAGGCGACGGGTGCCCGTGCGGCTATTCGAGCGAGCGAACCCGCCTCAGGCCCCTGCCCCTACCCCGGCACCGCCCCCAGCGATTCCGTGTCTGATGCTGAAGCCCCTCGGGTAATCGCGCAGCAAGATTTTGCGCGGAGTTACAGACTCAACATTTGTAATGTTTGTGACTACGGGGATCGTCAGGGCTTCGGCAGCGAGGAACAGCAACGTACGGAATCAGTGGGAAACGTCGCTGCTGGTTCCGTTCGGTCGCGCCACAGCGCACCGCTTTGCAGCGAATCGGGGGCAGAACTGGGTCGGTCGGATAAGTGAGAGTCGCTGATCACTCACTGCTCCCGTTACTGCCTCCGCCACCTTGTGTCTGCGATGCGGGCTGCGCGGGCTGCTGCTGCTGAGTTGACGATTGCGAAGTTGGTTGCGTGGCTACCGGTTGCGTGGGAGCCAGTGATGCCGCGCCGTTGAAGCTTCTCTCGGAGTTCGATGCGGCACTTGGCCTCAGGGCGTTTGCGCCGTGGAACGCCTCGTCCAGTGTTTGTCGGGACCTTACAGGTTCTTTCGCCATCGATCTTTCCTCCATATTCAATTTTTTAGCGCCTGCCACAATTCCAACCGTCAGCGCGAGAACGAGCCCAAGTGCAAAACCACCTACGGCTAGTCTATCGAGCCATTGCAACGCGCGATCGTCGGGTTCCTCGGGCTTCCGCAACAACTGTACGATGTAATCGCTATTTCTCTGAAGCACAGTGATACCGGCCACAATTGCCGTCATAAAGGCAAAGCTATCCAGGATATAAAGCACGAACTCGGTGTCCGTCATCGGCGACCGCGACGTCAGCAGTGTAACGAGGACGCCGACACCTCCCGCTGAGAGGGCGATGATAGTGCGGTCCCGCTCCATGCGGGTTGAAAACCAAGCCTGCACTAACGCACCGTAGTACGCAGCCTCCTTTGCTTCTAACAGCCGCAGATCATGTAGCTGCGCTGTTGCCTCGTCGCTACCAGCGGCCATTTTCGAGCCTTGTATTACGCCCCAGCCCGGTGCAATGGACTGGAACCTAGCCTTTTGCAGTTATGCACACATGACGTATGCGAACGTTCCGCTTGTCGAGGGATTGTCTATCTCCTCCGCCGCAACTTTCCCTGTGATCTTCGCTATCTGCGCGCAAGTGGCTCAGTTTACCCAGCCGCTGTCTTTACGTGGAGCAGTCACTTCTTACTGCCGAACATCGCAAGCAGTACAACCAGACCAATGAAGAGGAAAATGATGGTGCAGCCCGCGTTGAGTGTCTGGAGAAATATGCCTTCCTTTGAAGCCTCACGCTTCCGACCTCTCCACGCTTTCGGGAATATGCCGACTATCGGGTTTCCGCAGCCAGGGCATTCCAACGCCTTGTCGGAGATCTCTCGGCCGCATTCGTCACAAAGAATCAATGCCACAAGCTCAAGCATCATTGTTGGACGCAGTTCACGCAAAGGTTACCCGTGACCGGTCCTATTTGCCTAGGCGACGCGCCCCGGTCGCCTGAGACTGATCCTTACGTCTCTCTGAGAATCGCGCAGTAGGCGCGAGGTGGTCTTTGCAGACGGGAATAGTGCGCGCTGGCGTCAACTCGGGCTGGGGAAGAGTATGCCGCTATGCGGCGGATGCACACATGGGCAATGGGTGCAGCATTCTTACTGACTGCTCGTATTGCGCTACCGGCAGCCCCGGTCTGCGGTGACGTAGATGACAGCGGTTCCGTCACGACCTCGGATGCGTTGTCGGTTCTGAAGAAGGCCGTCGGCCAGTCAGTCGCCTTACTCTGCTCCTTCTTCGGGCAGCCTCTCAGGACTGGCCAGACGACGAGCTTCGGCGCGGGTGACGACGGCGACCTTCAAACCGGCTTGCCGTTTGCCGTCACTGACAATGCAGACGGAACAGTCACCGACAAAAACACAGGCCTGATGTGGGAGAAAAAGATCGGCTTCGTTACCCTTCCTCCGGTGCAATGCGCCGTGGAGGCTGGCAACTCTTGCGCAAATCCGCACGACCCCAGAAATCAATACAGTTGGTCAAGTGGGCCTACTGCGTTCGACGGCTCAGCGCATTCAGTCTTTCTTAACCAGCTGAACAATCGATGTGATCGGAACACTATCTTGAGTTGCACTAAGGATCTTGATTGCCGGCTAGTGGGAGGACGTTGCGGTTTTGCCGGACATCGTGACTGGCGACTGCCGAACATCCGAGAACTGCTTACCATCGTAGACTACAGCAGGTCAGACCCGGGGCCGGGTCCCGCCGTAGCGGGCGCGTTCGACAGTGGCGATAATTGTTCCCTCGTGTGCACAGAGAGCTGCTCCATCGTCTGTACAGACATCTCGGATCCGACATGTAGCTGCGACGCCTCGTCGGGCTACTGGTCCACCACTACGACCAGGAATGGGTCGTCGCGTGCATGGGGTGTTTACACGGATAATGGGCGTACCTACTACGACTACAAGATTGCGTTCCACTCTACCCGCGCTGTTCGCACCGGCTCGTGACAAGATCTCGCAGAGAAGACGATGTCGCACCGCATTAGACAATCGCGGACCCGAATTGGCCGGCAAGGCGCGTCGGTGCGTCTGTTTCTCGCGTGTATCCGTGACTCATCATCGTGAGGCAGCGTGCTCTTTAGCGATCTCGTATCGGACGTCGATTCACTTCTCGCACTCGAGGCTGAGGAATTAGCTGGCTTGGTGTTGCAGTACCTCGCTTCGCCGAAGGTCAAAGCAAACGAATTGCATCGTCAAAACTTCGGTCGCAGCAATGCATTGCAGGGATACCCGCAAGAAAGGCACGATGAGATTTCCCGTGCGATCATGGAGGCTTGGGTGTGGCTGCTTCGCGAGGGCCTTCTGGCACCTACCGCGGAAAGCAGTGGCGACCTTGTCTTCGTCACGCGTCGCGGAAAAGAAGCGGCAACTCCGGCAGGAATTGTAGCGTACAGACATGCAAACCTACTTCCTAAGGGACTGCTCCACCCTGCGCTCGTTCAGAAAGTGTACGCCCCGTTTCTTAGGGGAGATTACGACGTCGCCGTCTTCCAGAGCTTTAAGATCTTGGAAGTTCATATTCGGCAGCAAGCCGGACTTTCCGACACGGACATTGGCGTTACGCTCGTTCGCCTCGCCTTCAAACCAACCACTGGGCCCCTCGCGGACAAACATGCTCTCGTCGCAGAACAAGAAGCACTTGCCAACTTAATGGCCGGGGCAGTGGGTTCTTACAAAAATCCACATAGTCACCGACAAGTAGTGGTCGAGGCACAGGAGGCCGTCGAGATGATCATCCTCGCGAGCCACCTGCTGTTTATCGTCGACAAGCGCCGGGCTGAGTAGACCTGCTTCTTTACAAGTCCATCCACTCAGCAATTCCTGCCAGTATCTCTTTTCCGTCCGAGTCGTGGAATGCCGAAAAGAGCATCTGGAGAATCTGGCGAATTCCGCTCCAGTCAGTTAATTTAACCCTGTCCGGATCTCTTAGACACGCGTCCAAGCGGCTATCGAAACGTTCTCGAATTCTATCTTTAAATAAAACTTCGCCTTGATATTTTTGTAGTGCTGGCTCGTACCCGGTCCACTGTACCGGCAGCAACTCTCCGTTTTCGTCTCGAAGTACGTCTGCACCTAGATAAAGTTCAATACTGGCCGCTCGGCCGTTCACATTCATGGGCGTCGCACCCGACGGTCCAATCGTAGGATACGTCAACAGAAATTCACTGTCGGGTAGTCGTAGGACGCGAATACTATCCGGCAGAGTAACACTCCGAAGGGTAAGCATTGCGGCGTCGCCCGCGGTGTCATTGTCAAAAATTGCGATGGTTTTGTTTACTATTCCGGCACCGGCGAACGCCTTGACCAGATTCGCAAGGTTTCCCGCGCCACCACTTACGCGCGCGTTCTCGAAATCCATGAAACTGAAGTATTCCGCGAGATGTGGGTACAATAATTTCAGCGATTCACTGATGAATCGACTATCGGTTCGACCTTCAGTTAGAATTATCGTCTTCGCGCTCGAAGCGTAACTGCTCGACATCAACCCATCAACATAAGCAACGTAATCTTCCTCGTCCTCCGCGGACGCCTCAGTCCGCACGAGATCGGTGATGTCGTAAATCAACTCGGCGTCTGGCTCGCAAACCTCTAACGCGAGACGAATTCCGACGAAAGGATCGGGGCCTGAACCAAGCCAATCGTGACTAAGCATATAGCCGAGTAGCGAATTGTCAGCCGCGTGTTTTTGCCTACTTGACTGAAGATCTTTGTCATGGATTTCGCGCAGAGCGGAAAACCAAGCAGCGACGGTGGCGTTTTCGAGAGTTGCAACCAATGGTAAAAATATTTCGCCTCGCTCGCATTCACTCCAGTTCTTCGCTCGTACCGCTTCGGCTTGGAGATTTGCAACCAGTGCCGCAGTCGCCAATTCGAGTGTATAGCCCTTTAGCTCTAGACGCTCCCGAATAGTTACAGCTGGAGCACGATAGAAGACGACAGAAACCTCCTCGCCTTCCGGGAGATCGTCACACCAGCGGTGCATCTGAATCGGTATCGCGGAACGGTCTCCGCGGACGGCGACCTTATCTCCAGCCCTTACGAGCTGCATCAGACGCGGGTCTACGTCGTTCTTCGTTGAGCCGACATAAAACGATCCCAGCCAGCACTCTGCGTAACTTCCCACCGATCCTACTCCGGCATTTCAGTCTGCGCCGTCGGGCTTTGCGCGACGCGCTAAGGAATTTGATACTCTACGACAATGTCTTCGAACCTCGTAAGCTATCGGTGGCCGAAACACCACGAATGGTGCGTCGAACAGTGCGCCGCGCTGCACGTCACCACCGTCCTTTCTGTCGTAGACGCCGCCACTCTGGGCCGGCACCGCCCGTGGATCTTCCCCGAGCTGCCCTTCATTCGTCTCATTGCCCGTCCAGGCGGCGCATGCGTTCGTTGGTGGTTTCTATGCCCAGGGTGCGGAGCACGCTGCGAAAGTCTGTATCGCCCCCCGACAGCCACAGCCTTGGAATGGCGCTGCCGTCACTGCCACAGCCTCGTTTACGCTTCTCAGCGGTACGGCTACCGGCACCCACTGCGTAAGGATGCCCGGAACTGGACGCATCGGAAGCGACGGACGGCCCAGCATCGATTGGCGCGCAGCGAGCGCTGGCTCCGGGCCCATCAAGACAGACTACGTCGGGAGCACCAGGCCACCTTGCCCCCGATTACATCGGACGTAGATGTTTCCGTGATGGCGACGGCGATCAAACAGACTCTGGATATACCGTGAGAATCAGGCCTGCGAAGGGAAAGGTAGGCCGACCTCCGGGGCTTCGGATCCTCGACCACGACGGCAATCTCCAAACGGTGCCGAGCGAGGAACTTGCCGATGACTACAATTTTATTCGCTGGAAGATCGCTGCAAGATCCAAGGACGATCCGCGGTACGGCAATCCGCTTCCCAGGGTACAGTCCGCACCACCACTCACACCGGAACTGGTAGGCCGAATCGCCAGTGCAAGTGACGAACTTCTGAACTTCTTCGTTACCAGCTGGGACAGCAAGACGGAGGCGGTTTTTCTACAGCCACGCGCGGCCATGCCCTACCCAAATTTCGTGAAACACATTGACTGGCGGCTGGCACTTGAGCGCTTCTACGGCGACGAGGGGTTCCGCCAGAAGCGTCGTGGTCGCGATGAACGATGGGCGCTTTTTCTTCTGAGCGCACTTGCCGACTCTACGCCGTCGGCGGTCCTACACCAAATAAAAGGGAAAGCGTCCCCGAAGACGTAGTGCACCTTCCGGCAACCGCTCAAATGCGCGAGCCGTAGAACGCTTCCGATTTTGCGATCGCAATATTTGGTCGCAACGTCGAATTTTTGGTCGCACTCCTCCCATCCAGACTATTGCGCGCAATCTCCGCCGCCGCGAAACTCAGACGTGGCGGTACGCGGCAACATCGCCGGAAACCGCGCTGACAGCGATGGAGAATACGCCATGCAGCAGACGCTGCTCACAGTTCAGGACGTCATCGAAGCTACCCGACTTAGCCGAACGGTTGTGTACGAATTGCTGAAGCACGGGGAATTGCCCGCATTGCGCGTCGGTCGCGCGATCCGCGTTCGCAATGAGGACATGCAGAGCTGGATCGAGAAGCAACGCGCGGACACAGCAGCAAATATCAGTGGGGCCCACGCCGGTCCTGGAATCGCCAGCGAGGCATAACTGGATAGGAGGTACTGGAACTCAGCGGGCTTCCGTCACAGCCGTTCGGGAAAGCCCGCCGAGCACAACGAATCATGGACAGACTAACGGACAATCTTGTCGCCGTAAACGACAAAGCCCGGGTAGCGAATGCCCCGGCGGTAATCTACTCGGGACTTGTCGGGCGCGTCGTAGCCGTGTTCGAGCCTCACACTGAGGCGGACCCGCTCGGAATAGCCGCGCAGTTCCTCGTCGCGTTCGGCAGCGCTGTGGGTTCGGGGCCGCATGTCCACGTCGGCGAGACTACCCACTACTGCAACGAATTCCTCGCGCTCGTCGGTGCTTCGGCACATGGGCGTAAGGGCGATGGCCTACGAGTCGCACTGCGTGCAATCGCTGACGCCGACCCCGGCTGGAGATCGGACCGAGTGCTCGCTGGGCTATCCACCGGCGAAGGGCTCATCAACGCCGTGCGAAACTCCGGACCGAGTTCGGAATCAGAGTGGGACCCCGGGGTGGACGACAAGCGCGTACTGGTCACCGAAGCCGAGTTTGCGAAGGTCCTCATACAGGCGACGCGGCTGAACAACATACTATCCGCAACGCTCCGAGAAGCCTGGGACCATCAAGACCTCGGCGTCTTGACCCGCAAGGACGCGCTGCGCGCCACGGCTCCGCACGTCAGCGTAATCGCCCATTCCACGACCGCCGACCTGCTGGCGCACCTCACAAAAACGGATGCTGCCAACGGCTTCGGTAATCGCTTCATATTCCTCGCGGTGGGGCGTGCGAAGCTTCTTTCGAGCCCGGGACGAGCGGATTCTGCTGCCCTCAGCGTGCTTGTGGCTGATGTCCAACGATCACTCGAATTCGCCCAGGCCTGCGGGGAGATGACGCGATCGGATGACGCCACCGCTTTGTGGGACGCGGTTTACCCAGAACTGACGCGCGACTTCCCCGGAATCATTGGCCAGCTGCTAGCGCGGGCCGAGGCGCACGTCCTTCGCCTTTCCATGCTTTACGCGCTTTGCGCGCAGTCGAAGAGAATCGAGGAACACCACCTTCGATGCGCTCTGGCGCTGTGGGAACAAGCCGAACAATCAGTCTTAGAAATATTCGGAGCGACAACCGGCAATATTCTGGCAGATACCCTGCTTGCATGGTTGCCCGAAGACGGCACCGCACTCACGACGACCACAGTCCGAACAGAGATCTTCTCCAACCACATCACTGCCAAGGAACTGAGCACCGCCATTGCGGACCTCAAAGCCATCGGCGCTGTTACGGTGGAGACGGTAAAGACTCGCGGACGCCCCGTGCAATACATCAGCCGGACGAGTTCCGACAATTCTTCTGGCTCCCTCCGGCCTGTCCAGTGGTGCGCGGAAAGCGCGGAAAGCGCGATTACGAGTCTGCCCTGTCAGCACCAGTCGCCCGTTGATGGCGAGTTAGGCGGGGGCGCAAGGACGTCGCTCGCGCGCGCGTCAGGCGCACCACAAAACAACTACGCAGAACCGCCTTCCCTCGCCTCATTCGCAGCCTCGGCGGAAGGAGAGTCATAGCATGCCGCATCGTCCGCATATCCTTGTCGAAGGCCGTCTACTTACCGACGCCGCGGTGGAGCGTTTCAAGGATGCCGAGCGGAACGGCTTTACGTCCTGCGACCCAAGGTGTCATTTCGGCCTGCAAAGCGCTTGGTTTCAGCGCTGCAAACGCATGCGGCGGCCCCGCATCGAAGTCGTACGCCGGAAGGCGACCGCAGACATCCGAATTGACGTTTTCCTGGCGACCGATTCCGAATTCCCGGTCTGGCTTCAAGATCGGATCCTCATGGAGCTGAGGGACGCCGGGGCGCGCTGGTTCTTCATTGGCCAGCAAGGCGCTCTTGGACTGCATGTTCCGCTTTCCACGGCCGACGCGGTGGCGGCCCAGCTCGTGCGGCTCATCCATCACTGGCTCGGCATGGAGTGTCGCGAGGCGGTGCACAGTGCCTGATAAGCTTCTCACTGTCGCGCAGGCCGCCGAGCGCTTAGGTGTCCGGGTGAGCACCATCTACGCGTGGGCATACGAGCGGCGCATTCCGGCCGTGAAGCTGTTTGGCCGTGCGCTACGATTCAAAGAATCGGACATCGACAAACTCATCCGCCAGCACGAACGTCCCGCGCGTAGAACGAATCAGCAACAATGATGCTCGCGCTGGTGGCGTAGGCTGACGGCATTCGTCAAGAACGTAAGACCCAGAATGAAGACACAAACAGGGCCGAATGCCCTTGGCGACAGGCGCAGAGCTTGCGATACTCATCAGGTTCCAAGCCAATGACAAAGCGCACCACCAACGAGAGCACCACAAAGCGAACGGGCTCGGATCGCGGCGTCTTCGAGCGCCCGAAAGGCTCCGGCGTGTGGTGGGTGCGCTACCACGATGAAAGCGGTCGCGAACACCGCGAAAAGATCGGACCGAAAGCACTCGCAAAAAAAGTTTACGCAAAGCGCAAAACCGAAGTTACCGAACGCCGTTTCTTCCCAGAAAGCATCGGCCGCCGCGACACCCTGCTCGCCGACCATATCGACGACGTGATGAAGCGGGCGAAGGGCCGCATTCGCGCATTCTCCGACTACGAGCGCTATGGCCGATACTGGAAGGAAGCTTTTCCGGGCCGCACTCTCGCGCAGATCTCGCCCGGCGACGTCGAGCGCTACCAAGCTGAGCGCATCAAAACATCCGCACCAGCCACAGTGAACCGCGAGGTAAAATTCCTAAAAAGGGTCTTCAACATTGCGATTGCCGACGGGCTGATCGCAACCAACCCGACGAACCGGGTGAAGCTGCACCGGGAAAACAACGAACGCGTGCGGTTCCTGAGCGCGGACGAGGAGACGAAGCTACGCGAAGCCATGAAGCCCGCCGACTGGCCGCTGGTCGCCTTCGCGATCCACACCGGGCTGCGCCAGGGCGAGCAGTTCAACCTTCGCTGGGACAACGTCGACTTCGCCACGGGCATGATCACCATTCCGCGGGCCAAAAGCGGCAAGCTGCGCCGGGTGCCAATGAATGACACCGTGCGGGCGATCCTGCGGGAGCTGCCGAGCCGCGCCCGGTCCGAGCTGGTGTTTCCTTCCAAAGCGGTGGAACTCAAGAACGGCGAGACGGTAGGCGGCGAGAGTCCACGCGATGCCCGCAACTTCCTGCACCGCGCCTACGCGCCCGCACTCAAAAAGGCCAAGATCGAAGGCATGCGCTGGCACGATCTCCGGCACACGTTCGCGAGCCGTCTGGTGATGGCTGGAGTGGACATCCGCACGGTACAAGAGCTGATGGGCCACCAGTCGATCACGATGACGCTGCGTTACTCGCACCTGTCACCAGCTCACCAACTCGATGCTGTGCAACGGCTTAACGCCGCAACCGGCACCTCTACCGGCACCGAGCCAATGACCGCTAGCGAAGCGAAGGAAGTGCCCGCGCAAGCTGTCGGAATGGATAGGAAAAAAAGCGCGCCCGGCTGGATTCGAACCAGCGACCACCGGCTTAGAAGGCCGGTGCTCTATCCGACTGAGCTACGGGCGCGTATCGAGTGCGGACCGGCGTCGCTCGAAGACTGGGAAACCGGGAGCGTCCCGGTTTTCTGAAGCGACGCGGAGCGGTCCGCGAAAGTGGTCGGGGTGAGAGGATTTGAACCTCCGACACCCTGCTCCCAAAGCAGGTGCGCTACCAGACTGCGCCACACCCCGAGTTCCGGGATTCTTTCGCGCTGCGGCGGCGGTTTCAATCGGTCGCACGATGGCAGTCGTCGCCGGTTCGACGAACGCTTCGAAATTGCCTCCGAACGCACCTCCGAAGAACGACTATCGACTATTCGGAACGCCCCCGGTAAAAGAATCCCCGGCCGTTCGGAGGCCTTGGGCTCGAGTCCGAGCCATGCCATCTCCCGTTGCTTTTGCTGAAACGTCGCGCGACGCCGACACGGCCGTCCGACAGGTGCCGCTCGACCGCGCGGAAGCCGACCACAACATTCTGCTGCCGGGGCTGCGCCAGCGAGTCCGCGAGTGCCTGTGGTTCCTCGCCCTCTCGCAGACGATCTACTTTGCGATGCTGCCGTTCTCGGTGAGCGAATCGTTCGAGCTGCGCTTCGCGCTCTGCGGCTTCCGCCTGGTCGTTCTCTATAGCTGCATCTATGCGCTTCGTGGCGCCGGCTCGCGCCGGCAGACGCTCGTCCTCATCACCGTCGGCCTGTTTACCCAGCTCGCCGTCGGCGTCGGGATGTCGGCGGTGCGCCGCGACGTGATGCCGATGGCGCTTCTGACGATCGCGCTCACGTACATCGCATCGGCCCTGATTCCATGGGGCGCCAGGGCCCAGGCCGTTCTCGCAGGCGCTTCGGCGGCCGGAATCGGGCTCGCAACGGCGGCAATGTACTGGCTTTCCGCGCCGGTTCTCGGCCTCGACAACGCCCTCACGCTGCTGACGGGATTCGCCGTCACCATCTACATCGCGCATTCGCTCGAAGGCGCCCGCAGCCGCGTCGAGCAGCATCTGCAGGACGCGCGCCACACCGACGCCGAGCTCGCCGAGCTTCGCGCGCAGCTCGAGCGGCGCGTCGTCGAGCGCACCGCCGAGCTCGAGATGGCCAACCGCGAGCTCGAAAGCTTCAGCCATACCGTGTCGCACGATCTTCGCTCACCGCTGCGCGCGATCGCCGGATTCAGCCAGATGATCGTCGACGAGAGCGGCGAGAAGCTCGACGAAGACGTGCACACGCATCTCGGAAAGATCCGCGCCGCGAGCCGGCGCATGGACGGGCTGATCGACGACATGCTGCGGCTGTCGCGCGTCAGCCGCAGCGCGCTTCGCTATGAAGCGGTCGATCTCGCGGCGGTCGCACGCTCGGTCGCGGAGAATCTGGCGGCCGAGGATCCGCACCGCAAAGTCGAGTTCACGATCGGCGGCGTCCCTAAGGTGAGCGGAGATCTCGGGCTGCTGCATATCGCGGTCGAGAACCTGATGCGCAACGCGTGGAAGTTCACCGGCACGCGCGAAACCGGACACATCACGGTGTCGGGCATCGCCGGGGGCGACGACATCGTCGTCACGATCGAAGACGACGGCATCGGATTCGATCCGCGCTTCCGGCAGAAGCTGTTCCTGCCGTTCGAGCGGATCCACGATCATCCGCACTTTCCAGGCACCGGCGTCGGGCTCGCGACCGTAGCGCGTATCGTCCGGCGGCACGGCGGAAGCGTGGACGCGGTCGGCGCCCCGGACCACGGAGCGAAGTTCTCGATACGGCTTCCGCGCCAGCGCCCGGCCGCTTCGTAAAACGCCGGAGTCTTGCGCTTCACAAGTCGCCGGAGTGTTGCGCTTCGCAAGTCGGCCGGCGACCGGCGCTTCGCAGGGCCCCGTCAGCGCCCGAGCACTTCCGCCACCGACTCGATGACCGCATCGATCACCGTGCGCACCTGCTCGTCGGTCAGGTTGTAGAACACAGGAAGCGAGATCTCGCGCGAGTAGTTGCCGTACGTGACCGGATAGTTCGCCATGTCGTAGCCGAGCGAACGGTAGAAGCTCATCGACGGCACCGGAATGAAGTGCACGTTGACCGAAACGTCGCGATCGAAGATTGCCTGGATGATCGCATCGCGCGCCGGTTCGTCGATGCCGCGGATGCGAAGCGGGAACAGGTGGAACGACGACGTCCGGCCGTCGCGGTCGAACACCGGCAGCTCGGCCCACGCGTGCTTGCCGAGCGCATCGGCGTACGACTCGACGATCCGTCGCCGCTTGACGAGCGTGTCGCTGTCGTAACGCGCGAGCTCGACGAGGCCGATCGACGCGACGATGTCGGTCATGTTCGCCTTGTAGCCGGCTTCGACGATGTCGTAGCGCCAGTTTCCCTTCTGCGTTTTCGCGAGCGCGTCCTTGTTCTGGCCGTGCAGCGTCTTGACGCACAGCCGGCTGTAGATCTCCTCGTTCGAAAACGGCGCGGGAAGGTTGAACGCCACCGCCCCGCCTTCGGCGGTCGTCAGGTTCTTGACGGCATGGAACGAAAACACGGTCACGTCGGTAAGCGCGCCGGTGCGGCGGCCCTTGTACCTGGCGCCGATCGAATGCGCCGAGTCGGCCAGAACGAGGATCCGGCCGAGCTTCCTCTGCTCGTCGGTCGCCGGAACGAATTCCGCGGCGCGCTCGCGCACGAGGTCGTTCAGCTCGTCGTACTCGCAGGGCCACCCGCCGAAATCGACCGGCATCACGACCTTGGTCCGCGGCGTGATCGCGGCAGCGACGGCTGCGATCGAGATGTTGAAGTCTTCCGCGTTGACGTCGACGAACACGGGCGTCGCGCCGCAATGCACGACCACGTTGGCCGTGGCCGCATATGTGCACGCCGGCACGATCACCTCGTCGCCGGGGCCGACGCCGAACCAGCGCAGCATGACCTCGAGCCCTGCCGTGGCGGAGTTCACACAAAGGACAGCCGGAGCGCTGCAGTACGCAGCCAGCTCTTTCTCGAAGCGCTTGGTCTTCGGGCCGGTCGTGATCCAGCCGGAACGCAGCGTATCGACGACTTCGTCGATGATCTTCTGGTCGATTCGTGGAGGAGAGAACGGAATCATTCTTACGGGGTCCTTTTTTTGCCTTTGCATCGGGCGACGCGGAACAGGCACGGATTCCCTTGGGAAACCTGAGCCTGCCAGCGGCGTCGCCAACTTTTGCGGAGCCGGGAGACTAGGACGAACCCGCCGTCGATGGGAGACGCGGGTGCGGAGAACGGCGCTCCTAGTCTGGTGCGCTGCGTCGCAAATCGGGGACAGGCCCCGATTTCCTGAAATCAGTGTCTGTCCCCGATTTCGCTAAATCAGTGTCTGTCCCCGATTTCTGCGTCGGCGGCGCAACGCCGAGATTCGCAACGGTTTTCTTGCTTCGGCTCGGAACGCGGCGGAGAGTCCGGGTTTCACCCGCCATGGACAGAGGCTCGAGATCCTTCGGACTGTTTGCCAACGACGGCCTGTCCGCCGACGCGCTGCGTATCCTGGCCACGATCGCCAGCGTGGCGGGCGCGATCACGCTCGCGATCGGGGTCGCCGGCGTGGCCGGCTGGATCTTCGACATCCCGATCCTGCGCCATTTCATCAATGGGTTCCCGGCGATCCGGCCGCTTTCGGCCGTCTGCCTCGGGCTTCTCGGCGGCGCGCTGTGGGTTTCTCCGAGCAGGCCGGCCCTGTCCGCGACGCTCGCAACGCTGGCCGCAGCGACCGGATCCCTGTCGCTGTTCGGCAGCATGTCGGACACCGAAGTCTTCCTTCGGCAGCTGATCGTCAGCAACCAGCTTCTCGGCGCCGATGCACCGGAGATCGCCGAGCGGCTCGGCGTCACGACGCCGCTCGCCGCGCTCGGCTACGTCTGCCTGGCGTTCGCGCTGCTGCTCGGGCGCTACCCGGAGCTGGTCAGCGCGGCGCAGACGCTCGCCATCAGCGTGATGTTCACAGCCCTCGTCCCGGTGCTCGGCTTCGTCTACCGGATCGACTCCCTCAGCTCTCCGCTTCTTTCGTCGACGCCGTCGCTTCACGGGTCGGTCGGGATCGCCCTGCTCGCCGTCGGCATCCTCTGCACGTATCCGGAGCGCGGCGCGATCGGCCTGCTGGCGGGGAATTCGGCCGCCAGCCGGGCAGCACGCCGCATTCTTCTGTTCGCATTCGGAGTGCCCGTCGTCTTCGGCGGCCTGTTCGTCTACGCCCGTCAGATCGGATCGCTCGACGTCGATGCCGCGGTTCCGGTGTTCGTCTGCGCGCTCGCGGCTACGCTGTGCGGATCGGTGCTGCTGGTGGCGCGCGCCGACGCGCGAATGGAGATCCTGCACCGGCGCGGCGAGCAGCAGCTCAAGTCTGCGGCCGACGCGTCGCCGCTGATCATGTGGATGGCCGACGAGCGCGGCAACGGCACGCATGCCAACGCGGCGCTGCTCGATTTCGTCGGCTTCACGCCCGAACAGGTCCTCGGAGACGGATGGACGAAATACACCCATCCCGACGATGTCTCGGTCGTCCAGGGCGAGATCGCGATGGCGTTCGCCGCCAAGCGTCCGTTTTCGGTCGAGCTTCGCGTGCGCCACACCGACGGCTCGTGGCGATGGGTGCTCAGCACGGGCATGCCGCGGTTTACGCCGACCCACGAGCTCAGCGGCTACACCGGAACGTGGGTCGACGTAACCGCGCGCAAGGATGCCGAGGAAGCGCTCCACCGCTTCGCGGCAAGGCTCGAGCAGAGGGTTGCCGAACGCACGGCTGCGCTCACCGAGTCCAAGGAAGAGCTCGCGCGGCAGACGTTCCTGCTCGAATCCATCGTCAAGAGCATGGGTGACGGCGTGCTGGCCATGGCGACCGACGGCGAGATCCTGCTGTCGAACGATGCGGCCATCCGCCTGTTCGGCGCCTCCACGGCCGACGCGCACACCAACGCCCGGCTGACGGAATTCGGATTCTTCCTGGCGGACGGCGTAACGCCGTTTCCCACGGAACAGATGCCGATGATCCGCGCTCTCAGCGGCGAGAACGTCGACAATGTGATGATGGTCGCACGTCACGTGACGGCGCCCGAAGGCCTTTACGTACGTATCACCGGCCGGGCGATCCGCGACCGCGACGGCGAGATCATCGGCTCGATCATCGTCGGTCGCGACGTGACCGAGTTCGAGCACGCGCTCGAAGCCACCCGCCGCCTGGCAGCCGTCGTTGAATCCTCCGGCGATGCGATTCTGTCGGTTTCGCTCGACGGCGTCATTTCCACATGGAATCGGGGCGCCGAGCGGATGTATGGTTACTCGGCCGACGAGGCGATCGGATCGCCGCTTGCTCGGGTTGATCCGTCGACAGGCACGCAAGGCATCGCGACGATGATCGAAAATCTCAAGCAAGGAGCGCTCGTGATCCGGCGCGACGCCGTCGGACGGCGGCGCGACGGCACGCCGGTCGACATCGCAGCGACGATGTCGCCGATTCACGACGAAGCCGGCCACGTGCACGCGATTTCGGTCGTCCATCACGACGTGACCCATCTCAAGGCCGCCGAGCGTCGCATCCAGGCGCTCAACGACGAGCTCGAAGAGCGCGTGCGCGACCGTACGGCCGCGCTCATCGCCGCCAACCACGATCTCGAGAACTACGCGTCGTCGGTCGCCCACGATCTGCGTACTCCGCTGCGGGCGATCGCCGGCTTCGCGCGCGTCCTCGAGGAAGACTACGCCGAGATCGTCGGGCAGGAAGGCCAGCGCGTGATCGGCGTCGTGCGCAAGAACGCGCAGGACATGGGCCAGTTCATCGATGCGCTGCTTTCTTTTTCCGCGGTCGACCGCCAGCCGCCGAACAAGATCAAGGTCGACGTCTCCGAGGTCGTCCGCGAGTGTCTCGATTCACTCGGCGCGGACTGCGCCGATCGCGAAATTGCATTCCACGTCGGCGACTTGCCGCCTTGCCGGGCCGACCGCGCGTCGCTGAAACAGGTGTTCCTCAACCTGCTCGCCAATGCGGTCAAGTTTACACGCCGCGTCGACAATGCCCGCATCGACGTCGGCAGCCGGATCGAGCCGGGCGGCGCCACGTCGTATTTCGTTCGGGACAACGGCGTCGGTTTTGATATGTCGAATACGCGGCGTCTGTTCGGTATCTTTCAGCGCCTGCACGCACCGGCCGACTTCGAGGGGACCGGGCTCGGCCTGGCCAACGTCGCGCGAATCGTCGCGGCGCATGGCGGGCGGGTCTGGGCGGAGGCCGAACCCGGAAAAGGTGCGATGTTCCAGTTCATCATCGAGCAGCAGCGTGAAGAGCAGCAGCGCGAGCAGCTGCACGAGGGGGAATCATGATCGTCGACGGAATCCATGCAGTGGACATCCTTCTGGCGGATGACAACGACAACGACATCGAGCTGACGATCCGGGCATTCAACAAGCACCGCATCGTCAACAGCATCCACGTCGTGCACGACGGGCGCGAGGCTCTCGAGTATCTGTTCTGCACCGATCGCTATGCGCACCGGTCGATCGCCGACCTGCCGAAGGTGGTGCTGCTCGACGTCAAGATGCCGTTCGTCGACGGCATCGAGGTGCTGCGGCGGATTCGCACCGACCCCCGTACGCACGAGCTGCCGGTCGTGATGCTGACGTCGTCGAGTCTCGATCGCGACGCAATCGAGTGTTACAACCTCGGCGTCAACAGCTACATCGTAAAACCCGTCGACTTCGAGCAGTTCCACGAAGCGGCGCGCATCATCGGGTTCTACTGGCTGTTCCTCAACAAGGCCCGCCCCCACGAAGACGCCGCCGTCTGAGCGCTGCCCACGCCCTCAAAAAATCGGGGTCAGACTCCGATTTCCGGAAATCGGTGTCTGACCCCGATTTCCCACCGAAAACGCACAGCGATTTTTTGCAATTCGGGATCGGTACGGGTTTCGCACTAGTGCGAAACCCGTACCGGTTTGAGAGTGCCGTCGGCCCACCCCGCGAATGCAAAGCGTCCGGCCGAGGGCACAAGGCCGGCGAAGAGAGCACGCACGGCCGTCGCATTTCTTGGCCGCCACGGTTTCGCGGCAGCGAACTGCCTTGATGGCACGTCGGCCGCGGGCCTAACGTCCGCATGTCGGCGCGCCCCAAATCCCGCGCCGCCTGGCGGTTTCCATGAACGGACATCCTGCACATCCGGATCGCCCCACAATCGAGCGCATCGAGGAAGCGCTGCTCGCAGCCAGACACGACCTCGTGCGCGAACGCGCAGACGCCGAACACGGGCTCGACGACATCTCCGCCGAGCGTGAGATCGAGTGGGAAGAGATGGCCCAGGAGGAGCAGAGCGCCGACGTGCTGACGAGGCTCAGTGCCCAGCAGTATGCACGGCTGCGGCAGATCGACGGCGCGCTCGAGCGCATCGACCGCGGCGAATACGGAACGTGCATGAGCTGCGGTCAGGTGATCGACGTCGCCCGTCTGAACGCACAGCCGTGGACCCCGTGGTGCCCTGCGTGCGCCGCCGAGCGCGAAGCGGCGCCGGCATCGCCGTCCGGACGTGCGTCCGACCGTCCGCAGGATCACGACGAGGACATTCCCGACTCTGCTCCCGATGAAGAGGAAGGAGGCGCCGGAAGCCCGCTCGCCCCCGAGCTGAGCGCACTCGACGACGCGGAAGTGGCGGAAACAATCCGTGAGGCTTTTCAGACGGAGGTCGGCGAAGCGCTCGATACGGTTCGCGTGCTCTGTCGAGACGGCGTCGTGATTCTCGCCGGAGAGGTCGCCAACGAAACGCTGCCGGAGATTGCGCGCCGCATCGTGGAAGACGAGGCGGGCTATCGGGTGATCGACCGGCTGCTGGTGACCGATGTCGCAGGTGGGCCTTCCTTTGAACGCAAACGCATTGCGCGTGCGCATCAGCTTCCCGCAACTGCGGTCGACGACGACGAAAGCGACCTGTCCGAAGATGTGCTCGAAGCGGAGGAGGACGGATTGACCTTTGTCCCTCCGACGCGGCCCGTCACCGAACGTTGATGCCGTTCACACGCGGATGCGCCGCGCATCCGCGTCACAATGTCGCTCGCCATCGCGTGCCTACTGGCGGACGTCCGGAAATTTTCTCTAAACTGTTTGCTCGCCGCACCGTCGAACGCGCGTGCAACGAGCGTCCTCCATGTATGTCGTGGCGAAATCCTGGGTGCTCCAAACGAGGCCTCGATGGCTGGGCGTCGCCGGATGCCTGCTGACCGTATCGTGTTCGAAGTACCTGCCGCCGACGCGTCGCGCACCGGATCAGACAAGTAAGCCGGCTGTGGCCGCGACCGCGCCGCGGCCGGAGTATCACCCCGGCGACATCCACGACGACGGCCAGTGGACGATGCCCGCGAAGGACTACTCGAGCACGCGCTTCAGCGCTCTCGACCAGATCACCGCGGCCAACGTCAAGCAGATGCAGGTCGCGTGGACGTTCTCGACCGGCCTCAATCGCGGCGCCGAGGCAGCGCCGATCGTTGCCGGCGACACGATGTACATCACCACACCGTACCCGAACACGCTTTTTGCGCTCGATCTGTCGAAGCCCGGTGCACCACTCAAATGGAAGTACGATCCCGAACCGAAGAGTGCTTCGCAGGGGGTCGCGTGCTGCGACGTCGTCAATCGCGGCGGCGTCTATTCGAACGGGCGTTTCTTCTACAACACGCTCGACGGCAACGCCGTCGCCGTCGACGCCGCGACCGGACGCGAAGTCTGGAAGACGAGCCTCGGAGACATCAACAACGGCGAGACGATCACGATGGCGCCGCTGGTGGTCAAGGACAAGGTCCTCATCGGAAACAGCGGCGGCGAGATGGGCGTGCGCGGATGGCTGACGGCCCTCTACACCAGCGACGGCAAGGTCGCATGGCGAGCATACAACACCGGTCCGGATTCGGATTGCCTGATCGGCGCCGACTTCCATCCGTTCTACGCAAAGGATCGCGGCAAGGATCTCGGCGTCAGCACGTGGCCGCCCGATGCGTGGAAGATCGGCGGCGGCACGGTGTGGGGATGGATCTCATACGATCCCGAAACCAACGCGATCTTCTACGGCACCGGCAACGGCGGTCCGTGGAATCCCGACCAGAGACCGGGTGACAACAAGTGGACATGCGGCCTGTGGGCGCGCGATCTCGACAGCGGCCAGGCGCGCTGGTTCTACCAGTTCAGCCCGCACGACCTGTACGACTGGGACGCGATCAACGAGCAGATCCTGACCGAGCTCGAGATCGGCGGTACCAAACGCAAGGTCCTCATCCGGCCGGAGCGCAACGGCTACATCTACGTGATGGATCGCGCGACCGGCGAGCTCCTGTCGGCGACGGGATTCGTCCACAACACCGCGACCAAGGGCGTCGACCTCAAAACCGGCGAGCTGCTGCACATCGACGAAATGAAACCGGTCATGGGCAAGGTCGTGCGCGACATCTGCCCGGCCGCGCCCGGAGCGAAAGACTGGAATCCATCGGCGTACTCGCCGAAGACCGGGCTGCTTTACCTGCCGCACAACAACCTCTGCATGGACTTCGAAGGCATGTCGGCCAACTACATTGCCGGCACGCCGTACGTCGGCGCCGAAGTGCGCATGCATGCGGGGCCCGAGGGAAACCGCGGCCTGTTTACCGCGTGGGATCCGGTCGGTGCGAAGGTCGTGTGGCAGATCAAGGAAGATCTGCCGGTGTGGAGCGGCGCGCTCGTGACGGCAGGCGACATCGTTTTCTACGGAACGATGGAAGGCTGGTTCAAGGCGCTCGATGCGCGCACCGGCGAGCTTCTGTGGCAGTTCAAGACCGGCTCCGGAATCATCGGACAGCCGATCACTTACCGCGCACCCGACGGTCGCCAGTACGTTGCTGTACTTTCGGGAGTCGGCGGCTGGTCCGGTGCGATCGTCGCCGGCGACCTCGATCCGCGCGATCAGTCGGCCGCGCTCGGTTTCGTCGGCGCGGTGCCCGACCTCCTCGACAAAAGCACAAAAGGAGGCACGCTCTATGCGTTTGCGCTTCCATAGCCGCGACTCGCGTGCCGCGGCCGGCTGCGACGCACAGTGCATGCTCAGCGGCGCGCTGCTCGCGGCAATGCTTCTGTTCATCCAGGGATGTCCGGCCGAGCCCGACCAGCCGTCGCCTCCCAAACCGCCATCCGTATCGGTCAAGCGCGAGCACCTTCGCGTCTGCGCCGATCCGAACAATCTTCCGTTTTCGAACGAGCGCGAGGAAGGCTTCGAGAACCGCATCGCGCGGCTGATCGCGGCCGACCTCGGCATCGACGTCCAGTACACGTGGTGGGCGCAGCGCCGCGGGTTCCTGCGCAACACACTCAAGGCCGGACTCTGCGACGTGGTGATCGGAGTGCCGTCGGCGCTCGACATGGTGCTCGCAACCGCGCCGTATTACCGGTCGATCTATGTCTTCGTCTCGCGCGCCGACCGCGGTCTCGACATCCGCTCGTTCGACGATCCGAGGCTTCATGCGCTTCGCGTCGGCGTGCAGCTGATCGGCGACGACGGCAACAACTCGCCGCCGGCACACGCACTGGCCAGGCGCAACGTCATCGACAACATCGTCGGCTACACCGTCTACGGCAACTACGCCGAGCCGAATCCGTCGGCGCGCATCGTGCGCGCAGTCGCTGCTTCGGACGTCGATGTCGCGGTGGTCTGGGGGCCGCTCGCCGGTTATTTCGCAAAGACCGCTTCGGTTCCGCTGGCGCTCGCCCCCGTCTCTCCGCAGGTCGACCAGCCGTTCCTGCCGTTCGCGTACGACATCTCGATGGGCGTGCGCCGCGGTGAGGAGCCGCTGCGCGACGAGCTCGACCGGATCCTCGTGCGCGAGCGCGGTGCGATCGGTCGCATCCTCGACGATTACGGCGTGCCGCGCGCACCGGCGCCTGTCGCGCCCTCTCCGACCGGCGCCGATCTTCTCGTCCGCGATCATGCGGTCAATGCGGACCACCCGGGGAGCGGAGGCGGCACATGAGGACCTGCGGAGGCGCGGCGATCGCGATCTGCCTCGTGCTCTGCGCGGCATGTAAGCGCGAGGAGCGCTCGTTCCGCGTCGAGCCGCCCGACGCCGCGCGCATCGACGCGAAAAGGCTTTCCGAGCTGCATCCCGGCTCACCGCCGCCGCCCACGCCCGTCCACAACGACTACGAAGACAACGCGTTCGCGATGAGCGAGGGCAAACGGCTTTTCAACTGGATGAACTGTTCGGGCTGCCACGCGCAGGGCGGCGGCGGCATGGGACCGCCGCTGATGGACGACAAGTGGATCTACGGCGCGGCGCCCGAGCAGGTCTTCGCGACCATCGTCGAAGGCCGTCCGAACGGTATGCCGTCGTTCAAAGGAAAGATCCCCGACAACCAGGTCTGGGAGCTGGTCGCCTACGTACGGTCGCTCAGCGGCAATGTTTCGCGCAATGCGGCGCCGACGCGCGATGACCACATCAACGTCAAGCAGCAGGAGCAGTCCACGCCGGTGCAGCCTCCGGTCGCGAGCGCGCCGCCGCCGCCGCCGGCGGGGAAATGACGATGCGCTGCGCGATCCGACATGGCCTGGGCATCGCGTGGTCGGCTGCTTTCACTGCCCTCTCGGTGCGGACATCTGCGGCGGCGTCATCCGTTCTGGAACCGGCCGGTGCAGGGGCGCGCCTCGCGTCGAAGCTGTGGTGGTGGATCGGCGGCACGCTGTCGGTTCTCTATGTTCTGATCGGCGCGCTGCTCGTCTTCGTCATCGTGCGGCGCGCGACTCGCGTGGCGGACGGCTTCAGCATCCCGCCGCCGGATGAGCCGCGCGAGCGCCGGCTCGCAAAGATCGTCGCCGTAAATGCCGTGCTGACCACTCTGCTTCTCGTGGTGTTCCTGGCGGTCAGCCTTTCGGTCGGGCACGCCGTCGTCGCGCTGTCGTCCAATGTCGACGTCCGCATGAAGGTGACCGGTCACCAGTGGTGGTGGGAGATCGAGTACGAAGATCCGGTCGCGTCCAACACCTTCGTGACTGCCAACGAGTTTCACGTGCCGGTCGGAAAGACGGTGGACCTGCATCTCGTCTCGGCGGACGTGATCCACAGCTTCTGGATCCCGAATCTCACAGGGAAACGCGACCTGATTCCGGGCCGCAACAACCACGTGGTGATCCGCGCCGAGCGTGCCGGCGAATATGTCGGGCAGTGCGCGGAATTCTGCGGCCTCCAGCACGCGCACATGCGCATCGTCGTCGTTGCCGAGAGCGACGAGGACTTCGCGCGCTGGCTCGTCCACGAACGCGAGCCGGCGCCGGAGCCGACCGGAGAAAAGGAGATCCACGGACGCCAAGTCTTCACATCCGGCCCGTGCGTCATGTGCCACACGGTGCGCGGCACGATGGCCGCAAGCCGCGCCGGGCCGGAGCTCACCCATCTTGCAAGCCGCCGCACGCTCGGCGCCGGAACCATCCCGAACACGCGCGCGCACCTGTTCGCGTGGATCACCGACTCGCAGTCGGTCAAGCCCGGAAACAGGATGCCGCAGGTGCCGATGCAAGGCGCCGATCTCGACGACCTCGCCGCGTGGCTGGAGACACTGCGATGAGCGCCGCAGCCGCCGAACCGCTGGTCGAATTCGACGAGGCCGAGCTCGAGCGTACGTGGCGCCGGCCGCCGGGCCTGTGGGGCTGGCTGACTACGGTCGATCACAAGGAGATCGGGATGCGCTTCATCGTGACCGCGCTCGTCTTCTTCGCGCTCGGCGGCGTGCTGGCGCTGATGATGCGCATCCAGCTCGCGCGCCCCGACAACCATTTCGTCGGCCCCGACCTCTACGATCAGATCTTCACGATGCACGGCACGACGATGATGTTCCTGTTTGCCATACCGGTCATGGAAGCGATGGGCCTTTACCTGGTGCCGCTGATGATCGGCACGCGCAACGTCGCATTCCCGCGCCTTGCCGCATTCAGCTACTGGCTGTTCCTGTTCGGCGGGATCACGCTGTTCACGTTCTTCCTGCTCAATATCGGGCCGGACGCGGGCTGGTTCATGTACGTGCCGCTGGCCGGGCCTGCGTTCTCACCTGGCAAGCGCGTCGACATCTGGTCGCAGCTCATCAATTTTACCGAGATCTCGGCGCTGGCCGCGTCGATCGAGCTGATCGTCACGACGTTCAAGATGCGCGCACCGGGAATGTCGCTCGGCCGCATCCCGATCTTCGTGTGGGCGATGGTCATCACGTCGTTCATGGTCGTGTTCGCGATGCCCGCCGTCATGACGTGCAGCCTTTTCCTTACGACCGACCGCCTCGTCGCGACGCACTTCTACAATCAGGCCGAGGGCGGAGACCCTCTCTTGTGGCAGCACCTGTTCTGGTTCTTCGCGCATCCGGAGGTCTACATCGTCTTCATTCCGGCCACCGGGTTCGTCGCCGCCATGCTGCCGGCATTCACTCGACGTCCGGTGTTCGGATACCCCGCGATCGTGAGCGCCGCATCCGCCGTCGCTTTTCTCGGCTTCGGCCTGTGGGTGCACCACATGTTCGCAACCGGGCTGCCGCAGCTCGGAACGAGCTTCTTTTCGGCATCCACGATGGCGATCGCCGTGCCGAGCGGGGTGCAGGTGTTCTGCTGGACCGCAACGCTCTGGAGCGGTCGCATCGTGCCGCGGGTTCCGATGCTGTTCGTGCTCGGCTTCCTGTTCCTGTTCATCCTCGGCGGTTTTACCGGCGTGATGCAGGCCAGCGAGCCGCTCGATCTGCAGCTGCACGACACCTATTTCGTCGTCGCGCACTTCCACTACGTGCTGATCGGCGGCTCGATGTTCCCGCTGTTCGGCGCGCTCTACTACTGGTTCCCGAAGATGACCGGCCGGCTCACGAACGAGACGCTCGGAGTGACGAGCTTCGTGCTGCTGTTCGCGGGCTTCAACCTGACGTTCTTTCCGATGCACCTGCTCGGCCTTCACGGCATGCCCCGCCGCGTCTACACGTATCTCCCCGAAACCGGCTGGGGCACCGACAACCTGATCGCTACGATCGGCGCGACAATCCTTGCGGCCGGCGTGCTGGCGATGGTCTTCAACATGCTGTGGAGCCTGCGGCGCGGCGCGCCCGCGGGCGACAATCCATGGATGGCCGACTCGCTCGAATGGTCGGTGCCGTCGCCGCCGCCCGTGTACAACTTCGCATACCTGCCGTACGTGGGCTCGCGCGCGCCGCTGTGGACGAGGCGTGACGACGACCCGGTAGTGACGGGCCTGCGCACCGATTGCCGCGAGGTCCTGCTGACGCACACCAGCGACGCCAGCCCCGACAGCGTCTCGCTGCTGCCGGAGCCGAGCATCTGGCCGATGATGCTCGCGCTGTCGGCTACCGTCACGTTCATCCTGAGCTGCTTTACGCCGTGGGCCGTGCCGCTCGGCGCGGTGCTCGTCTTCATTTCCCTCGTCGGATGGGCTTCGCCGGGAGGCAGCGAAGGGCGGTGCCGCATGAAACCGGTCGCCCGCATGACGCGCGAGGAGCTCGCGCGGCTGAGCGAGATCGCGGCATGAACGGCGCGCGCGACATCGACGTCTCGCGCCTGACGCGCGTCGCCTTCGACAGCCGGAGCCTGTTCTGGTGGGGCATCCTCGGCTTTCTCGCGATCGAAACGACGATGCTCGTGATCTGCCTCGTCAGCTACTTCTACTTCCGCAGCAACGAGGTCCACTGGCCTCCGCCGCCGACTGCACCGCCGAACCTCGACGCCGCAACCGTCACGCTCGGACTCCTGCTGCTCAGTGTCCCGGCCATGATCTTCACCGAACGGGCCGCACGCCGGTTCGACCTTCGCCGGACGCTGGCCGGACATGTCGTCTGCGACGTGCTGGGCATCGCATTCGTCATCTCGCGCTGGATCGAGCTCGACCGGCTCAACGTGCGCTGGGACGCCAACGCGTACGGTTCGGTGGTGTGGGTGATCATCGGGCTGCACACGTCGCATCTTTTCGCCGAAGTCGTCGAGACCGTCTACTTCACGTACTTCCTCGCGCGCCATCCGCGGCCGAATTACTTCACGGACGCTACCGACAACGCACTCTACTGGTACTTCATCGTCGCGATCTGGGTCCCGTGCTACGTGACGCTCTATCTCGTTCCGAGGATGGGCTGAGCGATGACGTCGCTGCGCCGCATCGCCTGCCTCGGACCTGCCGCGCTGATGCTGCCCGCTGTCGCAGCCGCGCACGGAGACGTCGACGAGCACGCGGCGCATCTGTCCGACCTTCCGTGGAGCAGCGAGTGGTGGATCTGGATCCCGCTTCTCGCGAGCCTCGCCCTCTACATTGCGGGTATGCGCCAGGTGTGGTCGACGGCATCTGCGCCTCGCCTTCCGGCTCATCGAAAGGAGGTTGCCGCGTACATGCTCGGTTGGCTCGCGCTCGCGGTCGCACTGGTCTCGCCGCTTCATCCGTGGGGACGCCTGCTGTTCTCCGCACACATGGCGCAGCACGAAATCCTCATGGTGGTTGCGGCGCCGCTGCTCGTGCTCGGCCGGCCGCTGGTTCCGTTCTCGCGTGCGCTGTCGCCAGCGATCCTTCGCGGCCTGGCAGCGTTCGTACGCTCGCGGCCGCTCGGTGCAGTGCGACGCCTGTGGGCGTGGCTGACGCTGCCGCTCGTCGCATGGGTCGTTCACGCGGCTGCGCTGTGGATCTGGCACGTTCCGCGCCTGTTCGAATCGACGATCGACAACGAGTGGATCCACTTCCTGCAGCACGCCAGCTTCTTCGGGACCGCGCTGCTGTTCTGGTGGGCGATCGTCCGTGAACGTCCGGGCACGGCAGGATACGGCGCGGCGGTCCTCTACCTGTTCACGACTGCTGCACACAGCGGAGCACTCGGCGCGCTGCTGTCGCTCGCGCGGCGCAGCCTCTATCCGGCGTACGCAGGCACCACTGCAGCGTGGGGCCTGACGCCGCTCGAAGACCAGCAGCTCGGAGGCCTGATCATGTGGGTGCCGGCGGGTGCGATTTATGCGGCGGCGGCGCTCGCGCTGCTGCTGGCGTGGCTGCGCGACTCCGAGCAACGCATGGCTGCGCGCGAACGTCTCGCGGCCGCAGCAGCCGATGCTTCCGCGGAGGCGCAGGTATCATGACCGGCATGACCGGATCGGCCTCCATGCGTCTGCTGTCATGGGCAGTGCTGCTGCTGTGCGGCTGCCACGCGGCGCCCGCAGGTCCGCTCGTATTCGTAACCAACGAACGCGACGGAACCGTCTCGGTCATCGACGCGGCGACCGACCGCGTCGCGGAAACGCTCGACGTCGGCTCGCGGCCGCGCGGTGTCGGCCTCGCCGCCGACGGGCGCAGCTTCTGCATCGCTCTCAGCAAGACGGCGACCGCCCGCACCGGCAGCGAAGAAATCCTGTGCCTCGACGCCCGCTCCTTCCGGCCGGTGGCGCACTACCCCGCGGGCACCGACCCCGAGTGCTTCGCGCTCGGGCGCGACGGCCGGCGGCTCTACGTCGCCAACGAAGACGCCGGCACCGCATCGATCATGGACCTTGCGACAGGACGGGCGGTGACGCGCTGGATCGGCCTCGAGCCCGAGGGCGTCACCGTCAGCCCCGACGGCCGCTGGGTCTACGTGACGTCGGAATCGAGCAGCACAGTCTCGGTCATCGACACCACCAGCGACGAAGTCGTCAAGTCGTTCCTGGTCGGCGCCCGGCCGCGCGAGAGCGCATTCAGCCCGGACGGTGCGTTCGCGTTCGTCAGCGCGGAAAACGGTGCGTCCGTCTCGATCGTCGATACCCGTACTCACAGCGTCGTCGATACGATCGCGCTCGATGGCGCCGATTCACAGGCGCAAGGCGTTCTGGTGCGACCGAAAGGCGTCGCGTGCTCGCCCGACGGGAAGCGTCTTTATGTAGCCACCGGACGCGGCAACAGCGTTGCGGTCGTCGATCTCGATGCCCGCCGCGTGCGTTCGCAGATTGCGGTCGGCCAGCGTCCGTGGGGCATCGCGCTCACGCGCGACGGCAGCAAGCTCTATACGGCCAACGGCCTTTCGAACGACGTTTCGGTCATCGATACGAAGAACGAAACGGTCGTAGCCACGATCAAGGCTGGCGACGGTCCGTGGGGAATAGTGGTAGCGGAGTAGCCCGATGCACCAGATTCCACATGCGACCAGAACGATCCTTCGCTCCGTCGCCGTCCTCGCGGTCGGAGCCGGCGTGTGGTCGCTCGCCGCCGGCGCCGGCGGGCGCGAACAGAAGATCGCCATTGCGACACGTGAGATTGAAAGCGCTGCACACGAAGAGTGCGCGCTGGCCGGTCTTGCAGGCGAAGGCCGCCTGACGCGAGACTTTCATGCGACCGAGGCGCGCCTCCTCGATGAGAAGATCACGGATGCATCCGGGCGCGTGCGCAAGCAGGACCCCGACGGCCATGCGCTGAAAAAAGCCCTGGCCGAACGGCGCTGCGCCGGCGGTGAGCGACCGCGGTGAGCAAGTTCCTCGAAATTTTCCTCGGCATCCTGACGGCGATGGGCGGATTCGTCGAAGTCGGCGAGCTCGTGTTTTCGGTGCAGGCCGGTGCGAAATTCGGCTACAGCCTGCTGTGGGTCGTGCTCCTCGGCACGATCGGCATCATCGTCTACGGCGAGATGGCCGGGCGCATCGCGGCCGTGACCAAACAGCCCGTCATGTCGATCATCCGTGCGCGCACCGGGTTTCCGGTCGGCATCGTCGTGCTCGTCGCGGCAAATCTCGTGAGCCTGCTGACGTGCACCGCCGAGATCGGCGGCATGGCGATGGTGCTGTCGCTTCTCGTCGCGTGGCCGCACGCGCTGCTGCTGGTGCTGTCGGTGCTGGCGCTGCTCGCGTCGGTCTGGCTGCTTTCGCTGCAATGGATCGAACGCGTCTTCGGTCTGCTCGGCCTGCTGCTGATCGCTTACATGGTGACCGCCGTGCGTCTCGATCCCGACTGGACCAAGCTTCTCGCAAGCTTCGCTCCGAACATTCCACAGCTCGGCCCGGGGCACAGCGGCATCACCTACGCGTATTTCGTCGTCGCACTCGCGAGCTCGATCATGCTTCCGTACGAGACGTACTTCTATGCGTCCGGTGCCATCGAGGACGGCTGGAAACCCGAAGACGTCACCACCAACCGCATGGTCGCCGGCATCGGCTTCGTGCTCGGGTCGGTGCTTGCCGTGGCGCTCGTCATCGTCGGCGCGGACTTCCTCGCACCGAAAGGTATCGATCCGGAGCTGCCCGGCGCTGCTGCACTGGCGCCGGCATCGTTCTATGGGCAAGCGGGCCTTCTGACGGCTCTTCTCGGGATGCTGTTCGCGTTCGCCGGCGCGGCCATCGAGAACGCGCTCACCGTTGCATACAACCTTGCGCAGTTCTTCGGCTGGCCGTGGGGCAAGGAACAGCGTCCGCAGCAGGCTGCCCGCTTCACGTCGACGTGGATCGCCGTCTTCGTGATCGCCGGTCTCGTCATGCTGACCGGCGTCGATCCGATCAGCCTCGTCGAGTATTCGATCGTGTTCGCGGTCGTCATCCTGCCGCTCACGTATCTGCCGGTACTGATGTTCGCGCGCGACCGCAGGGTGATGGGTTCGCACGTCAACGGCCGCCTCGCCAGCGGGCTCGGATGGTTTTACCTGGCGGTAGTGTCGCTTGCCGCGCTGGCGGCCATTCCGCTTCTCATTCTCAGCCATGGAGGTGCCGTATGAGCCTCGATCTGGTTCGCATGGTGCTCGATCACCAGCTCGTCGACGTCGATGGAATCGATTGCGGCAAGGTCGACGACCTCGAGCTCGAACAAGCGGGCGGAAAGCTCCGCGTGCGCGCAATCGTTGCCGGGCCCGGAAGCGCCGCAACCGAGCTCTGGCCGTTCGGCGGCTGGATCATCCGCAAGCTCTTCGGCACGGCCGCCACGAAGATTCCGTGGCACGAGGTGGTCACCGTCGATTGCAAGGTCGAGCTGCGGCTTCACGCGGAGTCCTTCGGACTTCTCGCAGCAGAACGAAGAGCGGCGCGCTGGATCTCGCGGCTGCCGCTTTCGGAGTGAGCAGTGCGATGCGGCTGAACGAAATCGCGGGATCGGAAGTCGTCGACGAAAGCGGCCGCCATCTGGGCCGTCTGGTCGATCTGCGCTGTCGCGGCGAGCACGGCCCATCTCCGATGGTCGTCGACGAGCTCGTCTTCGGCGAAGCGGGATGGCTCGAGCGGCTAGGTTTCCGCGCGGTGCATGAGCGAACCTGCCCCTGGTCGTCGGTGCGATCGTTCAAGACGGGGCGGATCGTAGTCGCCGCGTAACGCTGCGGTCGTCAGTCGCGAAGGCGAGCGAGCAGCTCGCGCACCGCCGCTGCCCGGTGGCTGCGCGCATTCTTCTCGGCCGGCGACGCCTCGCCGAACGTGCAGCCGAGATCCTCTCGGAAGAAGATCGCGTCGTAGCCGAAACCGTTCGCGCCGCGCTCCTCGTATGCGATCGTGCCTTCGCAGCGGCCTTCGACGACCGTCTCCGAGCCGTCGGGAAGCACCAGCGCAAGCACCACGACGAATGCCGCACGGCGATCGGAAACGCCGTTCATGCGCTCGAGCACCTTGAGATTGTTCGCGTGGTCGTCGCACGGCTCGCCCGCGTAGCGCGCCGACCGTACGCCCGGCTCGCCGCCGAGCGCGTCCACGACGAGACCCGAATCGTCGGCCAGCACCGCCCGATCCGGCAGCGCGGCCGCAAACGCCCGGGCCTTGATCAGCGCGTTTTCGATAAACGTGGATCCGGTCTCTTCGACGTCGAGCGAGACGCCGTAGTCTTCGGGGAGCTCCACGCCGACGCCCGAGCCTTCGAGCAGCAGCCGGAAGTCCCGCAGCTTTCCTTTGTTGCTGGTGGCGAGCACGAGCGATGCGATCTTCATCGGCGCCACTTGCAACGGACACGTCCTCCAAGCAAGAGCACGCGATGCCTGCAGCGCGCGCAGTCGGTCTCCTCGTCGCGCTGGCGTTCGTTCTGCGAGTTGCCGCGAACCTGTGGCTGACGATTCCGACTCCGGTCCTTCATGCCGACGCGCTGTGGTACCACCTGACGGCTGCGAACCTCGCCGCCGGCTACGGCTACATCCATCATTTCACCGGAAAACCGACAGCCGCGTGGCCGCCCGGTTATCCTTTTCTCCTTTCGGTGCTGTACCGGACGCTCTCGCCGGATCCGGCATGGGGATTCGCGCTCAATGCGGTTGCCGGAACGATCACGTGCTGGCTGACCGGGCTCATTGCGAGATCGCTGTTCTCGACGCGTGCGCAGGTCGTGGCGACTGCGCTGATCGCCGTCGCACCGAGCCAGATCCTGTTCTCGTCGCTGCTGCTGACCGAGACGATCTTCACGACGATGATGACGGCGCTCGTGCTTGGCGCGATCGTCCTGCTCGACCCATCGAGGCAGCGCTCGCCGGTGCTGTGGATTCTGTGGGGCGCCGCGGTCGGCCTTGCCGGCCTGCTGCGCGCCGAAGCGGTGTTGCTGCTGTTTGCGCCGGTGCTGGTGCTGCTCACGCAGCGCATGCGGCGAACGGCCGCGATCGCGGTGCTTGGGTGCGCCGTCGCCGGCGCCGTTGCCTGTCAGACGCCGTGGCTGGTCCGCAATGCGCGCGTGTTCGGGCGCATCGTGCCTGCGTCAACCAGCTTCGGGCGCACGCTTCTGATCGGACACAATCCGGTCGCCGACGGCGGCATGAATCTTTACAGCCCCGACCCTGCCGCCGACCAGCGCGATCTCATCGCCGGCGGGCCCGAGCGCGAGCTCGCCGTCGACAACCGGCTTCGCGATGCCGGCGTGCGCTTTGCGCTCGAAAATCCGCGCGCGGAGCTCGGACTGGTCTTCCGGCGGCTCTATCGGATGTATCACGGCGATCGCGTCTGGAATGAGTGGTACGCCGAGCCTTCGGCTTCTGCTGGCGGCTCTGCACCGCATCCGCCGATCGGAGAAGCTGCGATGGAGATGCTCGGTCGCGCGAGCAATCTCTTTTACTGGCTGTTGCTGCTGGCCGCCGCTCCGGCGGCGATGGGCCTGGTGAGCACGGATCGCTCGTCGCAGAACGGCCCGCGCAGCGGTTACTGGCTCGTCCTGAGCGTTCTTGTGCTCTGGAGCGCTTTCTACGGAGTCGTTCTCTACGGCTCGGAGCGCTTTCACTTCGCGCTCATTCCGCTTGCGTGCGTGCTGGCGTCGGCGACGATTTCGGCGGGCGTCGAGAGGATGCGGTCAGATGGACTGCGCTAACCGACCGATTGGCTAGCCGCTGCAGGCGGTTCCAGCCGACACACCTTGCTCATTCTTTTTAGTCCTGTTGTGCGCTGTATCTCGTTCGTTCACACGCAACACGTTTCTCAGTAATCGAACACAGGGTGTTTGCGACTCGCCGTCGCTGCCGCAGGAAAACGGTCAGAAGAGTGACGGTTGTCACGTCCCAAGGCTGGGATGTCGATCGTGCCGAGTAATGCAGATTGTAGCGACGAGGTTCACCATGCTATCGACGCACGAGTTCTTCGGCCAGCCGGCTTTACTAAGAACAAGGAGGATGAATATGCCGCGTCTTGTCTGGATCGCGACGATCGTCGCATTCGTTCTTGTGGCGGAGCAAGGGATCGCAAAATTCCACGCGTTTACTCTGTCGAGTAACATAAAAGAGGGCCTCGTCATTCCGCCGAGTGGATGGAAGATCGCGATCCCAAAAGGCTGGATCGGCTCGGCTCCCGATCCGAATCCGGACGAAAACGAGCCGGACATGAGTGCATGGAAGCTCTTCGCAGAGATCAACAAGACTTCCCCGTCGCAACATCAGGTGGGACCGTCAAAGGCTACGACCAATGATGCGATCTGGGAAACCTGGGCTGACAACGAGCTTACATTCCCGGCGTCGCCAGACCCATTACATCCGCCGAAATGGCCGAGTGATGCCAAAAATTTCCCTTTGAAACGTTTGGCACCACCCGCTCAGAATCTGTTGAGACAGCATCTCCAGAGCGGCCAGCCGTTTGACCGGAAAATTCTGCGCGCACCATCGAATAGCAGGACGTTACTCGGTGGCGAAGGCGACAAGACGATACATATGCTTTCCAGCGTCGGCGGTACGGAGGAGGTCCGACGCAACAAGAAGGATTTCGAATTCATTGCCGACAACAAGCTGTTCTATCAGGAGGGCCTGGCGGCGGCGTTTGCAGCGGCGAAGCCACTGGTGTTTCCGGTGGAGTCGATCGAGATCAAGGCTCGATGGAAGCCTATTCAGGAATCCGACAAAGCAAACTATCACTGGAACTACGATCGGAACGGCGACCTGTTCGGTCTCGTTGCGCTCCACATCATGAGCAAACGGCTTCCCAACTGGACCTGGGCGACATGGGAATGGGTCGGTAATGCTGGCCGTTGCGACTACACGGGATGTCGAGACGAGTTCGGCGTAACTCCCCACGAGGTCCAGGCGAATACACCGCTCGGCGGTGTCTATCCGCCAGAAACGTTGACGTCAGCCCTGATCTCGCTCTTTTCGAGCGCAGGGCTTTCTGACGAATGGAAGAACTACCGACTCAAAGGCACGCAGACGCTGTTCACGGATACGACCGGCCAGCCGACGCTTCTCGGGAACTCCGTTACTGAAAACGGCTTTGTGCAGAGCTCTTCTTGTATCACGTGTCACGGGCAGGCATCTGTGGACAGTGGTGGAAATCCCAATCCTTCCGTCGGATTTACCACGAGTAAACAGAGTACGAATGGCCCGCTTCTACCCACCATGTTCTCGAAAAACGGCAAATTGCAGTATTTTCCAATAGATTTTATCTGGTCGATCCTGGAGGCACAGCCAGCATCCTGAAGTGAGAATACTTCGCTCACGAAGCAGACCAACTCCGTGGTTACAAAAATGGGGGCTGGTGAGAGATCTCACCAGCCCCCGTTTTAATTCCGTCTCATGGGTCCTGACGCACTTCCCGCAAGCCAGGTGGTGCGGTAAAGGCTCGCACGTATCCAGTCACTGAACAGAACAGTTTCGACTGAGAAACTCCCTACACTTTCGCTTCGGCGAAGCTTCCGGGACCCTACGGAGCTCAGGGCATGGCCAAGACGTACAAGGTTCACCCTTCCATCGGCATCGCGCGACTCGGCCGAAGTCCCGAATGGTTTCCCGGGCCAACGACTCCGGGAATGATTGCCGATACGGGTCGAACGCGGGCCGGCAACATGACTTACCGGGACGCCAGTCAGCGGCTTCTCTCCCAGGCGGCAGAGTTCTGGGTATTTGAGTACGACGATCAGGACCCGACAGCAGAACCGGTGCTCGTCCAGCTCGGCGGCCAGCAGGGCGTAGCGAGCATCGAATGGACAGTACACCTCGCGAACAAGAAGGCGTACTGGTTCAAGTTCGCGGGCGTGACGGGTTCTGCCGATATCACGAATCCGCCTGGGTTTGGCTATGCCCCGGCTCCTGCGTCTCTGCGAAACAATCACATCACGAGCTCAGCTCAGCGGCGCAGCAAGCTGATCGTGGATTTCGGACCGCGAACGGTTGCGGCTCCTGGTGGCAATGCGGACGTCAGTCGCGCGTCATCTGCCGGATATCCATTCACCGGCCCTGCAGCCGGAACCTTGAGCAACGCCGTCGGTCCCGCCGACATCGACGCACTGGGATCGCTCATAGGACAGCCCGATGGCTCGCTTACCGTCGTGCCTGCGCCTGGTGTGTCGGCAAGCGTGGGGGGCATCGCGATTCAGAGTTTTGCCAACAACAAGGACTGGTTCGACAGCACCTCCGACGGGCCGGTACGTGCCGTCCTTGTCTTCGCCGATGGATCGAGACGCGAGGTCGACTCGCCGGCGTGGGTAGTCATTGCACCGCCGGATTTTGCGCCGGCTGTCACGAACATCGTGACGCTGTACGACGTGTTCCTCGATACTGCGATCCGCCACATGGGATTACGTCCGGACATTTTCCTCGGACCGAGTCCCGTCACGCTCGACGATTTCACTTCCGACTCGCCTCCGTTCAACCCTGCGTACGCGCCATCCTATCGGGATGAGATTTATCCGATCATCTCGAGACCCGGCATGTATCGATGGGTTCAAAAGCGCGTTGCGAGGCGGCACGGCTGGAGCTTCGATGCGCTGGCACAGACTCCTTTCGTGCGGCCGGATCCCGCGCACCCGACTCCTGCGGAAATCTTTGACCGGCTTCGTCGACCGGAGGACTGGAACAACTCCGACGACACGTTCATGCCGGTGCTGCTCGGCGATCTGGACAATCCAACGTGGCTGACGCTGACGCCTACGCAGTATCACCTTCTGCGACAATGGACTCTCGGAAATTTTGATGCTGCAGGTTGGGTCTGGCCGCCGGTCGCGCCGGCACCGGATATTCCTCTGCGTGCGCACGGGCTGGACAGGGCCTCGCTCGAAGCAACCGCTGGCGGTGGCTTCTATCCAGGCATCGAAATCGGCTGGATCGCGCGCGAGCCGCGTGTCCTCATGGAACCCTTTCGATTCCGATGCGCACCGTTAGGGGCGAATGATCCTCTAGGGCTCGACCCTGGAGCGGTGCCCGACGCTCTCTACCCTGGAGATGTGAGCAAACGCATGGCTTGCCCGTGGCAAGCCGATTTTTTCAAGTGCAACACCAATTGGTGGCCTGCGCAGCGGCCCGACGAAGTCGTGCTCAATCCTGCGACGATGACCAGGGCGAGTTGGGGGCGCGGTGTCGCATCTCATGACCAGCTCGCGGTCGACTGGGATCGCCTCGGCGTGGTCAGCGAAGCACCGGGGCTCAGTGGAATTTACATAGAAATCGATCGGGAGCTCTAGCACTTGTCGGCATCCGCGTGCGAAGTGCTGGTCGTCGGCTGCGGGCCGGCGGGTGCCGCGGCGGCCATCGAGTTGGCTACAGCCGGCTTGCGGGTGACCGTTCTCGAAAAGTCCTCGTTCGATCGCCGCAGAATCGGCGAGACTCTGGCACCGGATGTGAGTCCGTGGCTCGCAAGGCTGCGAGTGATGGATCGCATTCGGAGAATCGATGGAATCGATTCTCCTGGCGTGGTTTCGTCGTGGGGTGGTCGCACCACCGTCGAGACGGACTTTTTCTTCAACCCGTACGGCTCCGGACGTCACATCGTTCGAAAACAATTCGATGAGGTGATGGCTGGAGCCGCCTCGGAAGCAGGAGCACGGGTCGTTCTTGCAGCTACCGTCCACGCGATCTCAAGAGACGAGAACGGATGGTTGGTGCACGCCAGACTGAGAGGGAAGTACACGCAGCTTCGCGCAACGTGGCTTGTCGACGCGACCGGGAGGCGCGCATCCCTGGTTCGTCAATTGCATGGCCGGCCCGCGGCGCAAGACAGGCTCGTCGCGATCGTCGCAACCGTTACAAATGCAGGCCGGGAGGATCGGCTCTCCATCGAAGCCGCAGCCAATGGATGGTGGTACTTCGCGCCGCTGCCGCACCAGAAAGCGATCGTCGCGTTTCTGACGGATGGTGATCTGTTGGGCGAGAGCCGCAACCGTCACTCCTCGTTCGAATTGTCGCGGTCGTCGACGCGGCTCATGCGTCGTCTTTGTCTCGGATCCGCCGAACGCCTCATCACCTGCGATGCGTCGATGAGATGGTCGGGCAAGGTTGCCGGGACCGGCTGGATCGCGACCGGAGACGCCGCGATTTCACTCGACCCGCTCTCCGGCTGCGGCATCTGGCGAGCGTTGGAGTCCGGCTGCTTCGCTGCGCAGACCATTCGTCGAGCAAACGATGGCGACGTCAGCGCGCTGCCGGAATACCAGGATCGCATGCAGACGCAGTTCGCGACGCAGCTCGCTCAACAACTCGGAATCTACGCCCTCGTTCCCGACTGGTCCGACGAGATTTTCTGGTCCCGCCGGGCGACCGATCTCTCCGTGCCGAGCAATCCCGGACGCGGCCGGCTGGCCGCGACAGTAGAAGCTGGAGAACATGGAGAACATGCATGACACGAACCGCGCTTGTCTCAGGAGTCTTCGTCGCACTGTGGGTGATGGGGTCGGACGTTGCGCAAGCCGCGCCGGCGCCAACGGTCAGCTCCGTGCTCCCCGATGACGTCGCCATCCCGAACGGTTTCGGCGGAAATCCGATCGAATTCTTCGACGACTTCTCGTGGAGGAGTTTCATCGCATTGAACTGGCCGGCGCAGACTCCCGGGCCCGCGGGTGCCACGAGGGGTGTGGCCGATGCAGCAGCCGCCTTCGGCGATACGACGAAGCCTCTTCTATGGGAGAGCTGGAAAACGGACTGGGAGATGATTCCGGGGGCGAATTGCCTGGGTGATGCCGCAGGCTGCGCGATCCGTCCCTGGAACGAAATGGGAGAGAATCCGTGCGGTACGCCCAGTAGTCCGGACACCAAAGTGCTGGCCGCTTTCTCGACCTTCGAGAATCTCGCTCAAGCAGGATTCGGAAATCTCGAGGGGCCGATCGTCGACCAGGGAAAACACTACGCGCGCTTTGAGATTCACGTGAATCGTCCAACCTTCGAGCCGATCTTTCAACGCAAGCTCTTCCTGCGTGCGAATCTGCCGACTCCTGCAAATCCGGTGGTCTTCGCTGACGGAGCAGGCGGCAACCCGCACAGCGTTCTGGTCAAGGCGGCTTGGCGGGATCTGACCGGACTCGCGCCAGAGAAGCGTGCGCGCTTCCTGGTTCGATCGGCACTCGTCTTCGATCCTGTGGCGCTGACTTGCGCGCAACGGGACGTAGGCCTGGTCGGGTTTCACATCCTCCAGAAGACGATCAGTCGTCCGCAATGGATCTGGTCGACATTCGAACACGTCGACAACATACCGGAGTCATCAGCCTCTGCGCCGGGGGAAGTAAAAGGTGAGGCGCCGTTTTCTTTCAATGATGGAGCCGGATCGCCCAAATCGCCCAAGACGACGCCGCTATCCGCGACGAATCTTCCCGTGGACCAACCCAACCCCACACAGATTCTGCGTGAGAAGAAGATTCACGCATCGACCGGCGGAACCAATGCGCTGTATCAGAATGCACCCGGGGTCAGCACAACCGTCTTCCGCTTTTACAGGCTCGTGATGACGCAATGGCCGGTAGTCGTGAAAAATCCGGACGGGACCGAAGCCCGCGGCGTACCTGCGAATACGTTTCCGGGAGCTGGCAGCGATCAGACAGCATTCTCGAACAGCGTCATCGAGACATTTCGCCAGAAGCCGATCGTGAACGGCTGCATGAACTGTCACGATCTGGCGACGCAGGATGCCTCGAGCGACTTCGTCTGGTTCCTCACAACCCGGGCAATTCCCGCCGTCGGATCACCGGCCCCAGCGCCGCCCGCAGTGGCTGGCGGGACGCTCGGCCTGGCTCCAGCGGTCGTCGAGGAGCCGCGCCTCGACGGTCTCGAAAAGCTGATGAAGGAACACTGACGCGTCCGGATGACCGTCTATGCTGTCGATGCGCAGGGTCGCGGTCCGCGACGACGCAACCTCATTCATTTCGATGGGCCGCTCGCGCCGGCGCCAGCGTGAACGAGATCGTCGTCCCCTTCTCCACCTTCGCGTCCGCCCATACCCGCCCGCCATGGCGCCGCACGATGCGCTCGACGGTCGCTAGCCCGATGCCGGTGCCTTCGAACTCAGAGACCAGATGCAGCCGCTGGAACGGATGGAACAGCTTGCCGACGTATTCCATGTCGAAACCGGCGCCGTCGTCGCGCACGAAGTAGACCAGCTCGGTCCCTTCCAGCCTTACACCGAACTCGATCCGCGCGGTGGCGTGCTTGCTCGTGTACTTCCACGCATTTCCGAGCAGGTTTTCCATGAGGATGCGCACCATCGACGGGTCGCCGGCCGCCGGCGCCGCTGCGGCAATGACGAACTCGACGTTGCGCTCCGGCTGCGACCTCCGAAGGTCGTCCGCGACCAGGTGCGCGATCGCCGCAAGATCCACGTTGCGGCGCTGGATCGCGTTGCGCGTGATGCGCGACAGGTTGAGCAGGTCCTGGATGAGCTGCGCCATGCGGTGGCTGCTCGCACGCACGCCTTCGACGTAATCGCGCCCGGTTGCCGTCAGCGTCGCGCCGAACTCGTCGAGCAGCAGCCGTCCGAAGCCTTCGATCACGCGCAGCGGCCCACGCAGGTCATGCGAGACCGAATAGCCGAACGCCTCGAGCTCCTTGTTGGCGGCTTCGAGCTCGGCGGTGCGCTCCTTCACGCGCTGCTCGAGCTCTTCGTTGAGCAGGCGGATCTCTTCGGCTGCGCGCCTGCGCTCGGTCACGTCGCGGGCAACGCCCTGCACGGCAACCGGCACGCCGTCGCGCAGCACCGGCCGCGCGCTGATCTCCAGCGTGAGGCGCCGGCCGTCCTTGGTGATGATGTCCGACTCCATCGCCGACGGCGGCTCGAAGCCGGCCATCACGCGCATCATCTGTTCGACGGCGCGCGGCAGGTCTTCGGGAGCGACGATGTCGCCGAGATTCTTCTGCAGGGCTTCGTCGCGCATGTAACCGGTGGTCTGTTCCGCAGCCCGGTTGATGGCGAGGAAACGGCCCGTCAGGTCGTGCACGTAGACGAGGTCATTGGCGTTCTCGATGAGCTCCCGGTAGCGCTCTTCGCTTTCGGCAAGGGCACGCGCGGCGCGATTGTGCTCGGTCAGATCGTGCATGACGACCTGCACCGAATCGCGGCCTCCGTACATGATCGGCATCGCGATGATCTCGACTTCGCGCGTCATCCCGTCGAGACGCACGAGACGACCTTCGACCTGTTCGATGGTCCGCTCCTCGAGCACCCTTCGCAGTCGCTCCTCCAGGCGGGCGTTGTCGCCGGCATGCATGAAGCGAAGGCTCGGCTGTCCGAGAATTTCGCTGGCGTCGGCCGCGCCCACCAGGCGCACTCCGGCGCTGTTGACGAAGACGATGCGGCGATCCGAATGTACAGCGATCCCGTCGGGCGAGAATTCGACGAGCTGGCGGTAACGCCCTTCGCTCTCGAGCAGCGCCAGCTCGGCCGCCTTGCTCTCGCTGATGTCGGTCAGCGATCCGGTAATTCCCGCCGCGCGGCCGTCGACCACGTGCCTGCGGCTCGAGCTGCGCACCCAGCGGATCTCGCCGTTCTTCGCGAAGACGCGGAATTCAATCGGCTCGCGCGTACTTTCGAGCACGCGCGCGAAGCTTGTCCGCAGATGGTCGAGATCGTCCGGATGGATGAACGCGGCGAACGGCCGGCCGATCAGCTCCTCGGGGGAATGTCCTGTCAGCCGTGCGACCGCCGGGCTGATGTAGGTGACGATTCCGCCGGTGCCGAGCGTAAAGACCACGTCGTTCATGTTCTCGACGAGCGAACGGTAACGCTCCTGGCTCTGGCGCAGCTCTTCGGCGATCTGGCGGCGCTCGGAGTTTTCACGCTGCAGGTCAGCGGCCCGGCGCCGCGCTTCCTCGAGAAGAAGCGCGCTGCGAAGTGCGCTTGCGGCATGTGCGGCGAACATCGACAGCAGCCGCACGTCGGCGTCCGAATAGGTCCTGCCGGTGGTGTACTCGCTGACGCCGAGCGCACCGACGAGCTCGCCGCCGCACATCATCGGCACCATCAGCACCGCACGAACTCCGGTCGCCGCGAGCTCGGGAATACGATGCTCCCAGTTCTGGTAGTCGTTGACGACGATCGGCTGGCGCGAGCGCGCCATGCGGCCGGTCATGCCCTGGTCGAGCGCGAAGCGTTGACCGACGTTGAGGGTGCTGTAGCTGGTCGCAGCCACCTCCACCTCACCCGCCTTCATATCGTAGAGAAACACACTCGCCGACGAGCATTGGAGCAGCCTGATCACGCGTTCCATCAGCGTGCGGAACAGGGACTCCAGATCGGGCTGTACGGAAAGGTCGCGGGAGGCTTCGTAGAGGGCCGAATATTCTTCGGCACGCCGTTTCAGATCATCGGTCGGGATGTCGCGGGCCTGCTGCTGGGTCCAAGAGGTCATTTCCGGCGTCCCGCCTCCCGGAACTGCGGTTCACCTGCTGCGGCGCTCCCTGCGGGAGCTGCCGCCGAGGCACGACGGGTTATGCCACGCGACCCGGGCTCACGGAAGGCCGCCATTCCTCCGGGGTCGGCTACTGGGCCTCGCCGAGCATCTTCATCAGCGCGGCGGGAGCAACCGGTTTGACCAGGTGCAGGTCGAAGCCGGCCTCCATCGACTTGCGGCGGTCGTCGTCCTGGCCCCAACCGGTCAGCGCGATCATCGTGATGGCGCTTCCCCACGGTTGTTTGCGGATCTCCCGACACGCGTCGTAGCCGTCCATCTTCGGAAGGCCGATATCGAGCAGGATTACGTCCGGCCGGAACCTGGCAGCCTTCTCGATCGCGTCGAGGCCGTCGTGCGCCAGCTCGGTCTCGCTTCCTTTCATCTTGAGCAGCATTGCAAGGGTCATGGCGGCATCTTCGTTGTCGTCGACGACGAGGATGCGGCGGGCGGGTCGGGTCGAATCTTCCATGAGCGGTACCTCTTCGTGCTGTTTTTGTGCCTGCGCCGTAGCGGCTTCCGCAAGCGGGAGTCGCACGGTGAAGGTGCTTCCGCGCCCCGGCCCGGCGCTCGTCGCCGAAACGCTGCCCCCATGCAGCCCGACGAGACGCTGGACGATCGCGAGCCCGATGCCGAGCCCGCCCTGGGATTGTACCAGCGAATGATCGATCTGCGTGAACATCTCGAACACGTGCGGGAGCTTGTCCGCTGGAATCCCGACGCCGTCGTCGCGTACGACGGCGACGGCCTCATTTCCGTCGCGGCGCACCTCGAACGCGATCGTTCCGCCGTGACCGGTGTACTTGCTCGCGTTCGTCAGCAGGTTTCCGAACACCTGCGCAAGGCGGACGGCGTCGCCGTCGAGAACCATTGGTTCCGCGGGCATCGAAACCTCGAACGTCTGGCCGGCCTGATCGAAAAGCGGCCGGCTGGTCTCGGCTGCCTGCTCGACGACAGACGCAAGCTCGAGCCGCTCGCGGCGAAGGTCGAGCTTGTCGCGCGTGATGCGGCTTACGTCGAGCAGGTCGTCGATCAGCCGTACGAGATGCGCCACCTGACGTTCCATCAGCGTGCGCGCGTTCTCAAGCATGGCGGCATCGCTGCCGGCGAGCCTCATGATGTCGAGAGCGTTGCGCACCGGTGCCAGCGGGTTGCGCAGCTCGTGGGCGAGCGTCGCGAGGAACTGGTCCTTGTTGCGATCGGCTTGCTTGAGCGCCTCTTCGGCATTCCTGCGTTCGGTGATGTCGATGTTGATGCCGAGCATTCGCAGCGGTTTGCCGTTCTTGTCGAAGAACGCCGATCCGCGCCCCGCAACCCAGTGGACGCTGCCGTCCGGCCACAGGATGCGCCATTCATGCTCGAACTGTCCGGTAGTCATCGATTCGACAGTCTTGCGGATAACTTCATCGCGATCGTCCGGATGCACGACGTCATGCCATACGAAGCCTTTGCCCGAGATATCCGCGGTCGTGCGTCCGTACATCGCCGCAAGCTCGTCCGTCCATTGGTACTCGTTGGCCTCGATGTCCCATTCGAACGTGCCGATGCGGGCAATGCCCTGCGCGAGCCGCAGGCGCTCCTCGCTGCGTCGCAGCACCTCGAGCGCCTGGCGCGACAACGTTCGCGCGCGCCGCATCGCCTGGCCGAACCCGATGATGATCGCGCACGTGGCGAGGTAGAGCAGCAGGCCGATGAAGTTCGCCGCGCTGCCGAAAGCCAGACCGCCGCGCGGCTCGATGAAAAGACAGGAGGCGGCAAGATAGCCGACGATCGCGACGGTGATGGATTCGAGCCGCCCACCGGCCCAGACCGCCATCGCCACCGCCCCGAACACCGTGATGAAAGGAAACGAGGTGCCCAGGACCGGATCGAGCAGCAGGCGAACCGCCACGGCCAGCGACAGGGCGACGAGCGATATCGCCCAGGAATTCGCGGTGCCAAGCTGCGCCGTGCGGTGTGGCTGATCCATTGTGACTGCTCGCGTGACTGCTCGCGTAACTGCTCGCCGGAACTTCTCGCCGGACTCTTTGCAGGATGCCTGCACGGCCCGCGATGCGTGCGGGCAACGACGCTACCCGGTCGAGGAGTAACGTGTCGATCCGGCAGGTGGCGCGACCGGACTTGAAGCTGCATACCGATGCTCGTCGGTAACCGCCTTGCAGCTACGGGTCAACTCAATTCCTGCCGGTTCTGGCGAGCCGCTTCAGGTCGTCTCCTGGAGCACCCGCTGCTGCGCGTCGAGGAGCCGGCGAATGCCCTTCCATGCAAGATCGGCCAACTCGTCGAGCTGTGACCTTCGAAACGTGCCGCCCTCGCCCGTTCCCTGCAATTCGACGTACTCGCCGTCGTTCGTCATGACGACGTTCATATCGACGTCCGCGCGAGAGTCTTCGTCGTAGGCAAGGTCGAGCAGCGCCCGGCCGTCGATGATGCCGACACTGACGGCCGCAATCGCCTTGACGACCGGGCTGCGTTCGACGAGCCCCTCGCGCTCGAGCTTCCTGCACGCAAGCGCGAGCGCAACCCATGCGCCGGTGATCGACGCCGTACGCGTGCCGCCATCGGCCTGGATCACGTCGCAATCCAGCTTGACGGTGCGCTCTCCGAGCGCGTGCATGTCCATCGCGGCGCGAATGCTGCGGCCGACCAGGCGCTGGATCTCCATCGTGCGGCCGCCGAGCTTTCCGCGCGCCGCTTCGCGGTCGTTGCGGGTATGGGTCGAGCGCGGGAGCATTCCATATTCGGCGGTCACCCAGCCCGTGCCCCGTCCTTTCAAAAAGCCCGGCACGCCCTCTTCCACGCTCGCCGTGCAGATCACGCGGGTTCGGCCCATTTCGATCAGGACCGAGCCCTCGGCGTGCTCGATGAAGCCCGGATGGATGTGGAGCGGGCGCAGCGCCTCGTCGCTTCGGCCGTCGCTTCGGCCCGTGGCTGCTGTGGAATCAGTGGTCGCGGTCGATGACATTGTTTTTTCCTTGCACGCCTCGGTGCTTTTACGTTGGCAGTCGGCCACGCGGGGGTGTTACAAACCCGCCTGGCTTTCAGCAGCCCGCCCACGGCCCGACCGACTCGCAATCTTCGGTTCCGGGGGGAACCCGGAAATCGGGGACAGCCACAGCTCTCGTGCTCGAAAACTGTACCTGTCCCCGATTTTCGTCACTCGCTCAAAAACCTTAAAACCCGACCGTTTACGTCATCCGGCTTCTCGCAATGGACGAAGTGTCCTGCGCCGTCGATGACCGCCATCGAGAATCCTCGAAGGAACGAGCCCTCCATTCCTTCGGCAACCTCGACGCCCATGCAGCCGTCGCCTCTTCCGTGAATGTACAGGGTCGGTACGTCGATCGGCTCGAGGCCGATCCGCATCTGGTCGGACGCGAGCGACGGGTCCTGCAGCGCCGGATTGAACGTGCAGCGGTAGTAGCCGAGCGCCGCTTCGAGGACGCCTGGCGCCGAAAGCGTTTCGAGCACCGGCGCGATGTCGGCTTCGGTGAACTTCCACTCCGGCGACCAGTCGTGCCAGAGGTTGCGGATGAAGCGCAGGTCGTCATGGACGACCGCCATTTCGGCCAGGAACGTCTGGAAGAAGAACATGTACCACGAGCGTTTCTGCTGCGCGTAGCTGGTCGTGAACGCCATCTGGACCTGCGGGCCGTACGGAACCGCGGCCGTGATCAGCTTGCGGATGCGCCCGGGCGCGAGCAGCGCTCCGCCGTACGCGGCCAGAGCGCCCCAGTCGTGCCCGAAGACCACCGCCTGGCCGTCCGGCGACAGCGCTTCGATGAGCGCAGCGACGTCATGGCCGAGCGCCGCCGTCTGGTACGTGCCGGTCGGCGACGCCGATGTCGGCGCATAGCCGCGCATGAACGGCGCAACGACGCGGTAGCCGGCCTTCGCGAACACCGGCATCTGGTGGCGCCACGTGCGTGCGTCGTCGGGAAAGCCGTGCAGGCACAGCAGCAGCGGCCCCTCGCCCATCGCAAGCGCGCAGAAGTGGATGCCGTTGGCGTCCAGCTCGATCCTGGTCGGCTCGGTCATTGGTTCCCTCCCGTTCCACCTGCTCCGGCTTTCATGCGCGCGGCGGCGGCACGAAGCGCGGGGTTCAGGCGCTGGTCGTTGTACGTTTTCATCTGACGGTAGAGCTTGAAGTGGCGGCGGCCGGCCGCGAAGTCGTCGAGCAGCCGCGCGAGGCACGCGGCAAGATCGCTGCGCTGCCCGCGCAGCACCTTCGCCTTTGCGCGGCATTCGAGCTCGACCTCGCGATCGGCGTCGGCCGACGCCGCCGAAGCAACCGCGTCGAGGTTGTGAATCCTGAGCGCAAGGATGCTCAAGCGATCGATCATCATCCCCGCGGTTTCCGAATGAAGCTCGGAGCTTCGCAGGTCGACGTTCGCGTAGCCCGCGAGGATCTCCGCATCGATCGCTTCCATCAGATCGTTGCGCCGCTGGTTCCACGGATCGATCGCGCGCTTGATCGCGGCAATGCGCGCATCATCCACGTCGCGGCGGCGTGCCTGGTCTTCGAGATGCCAGATCGCGCAGTTGGCGGCATGCCCGGCCTCGACGAGCGCGCGAAGATCGCCCGACGGGAGCACATCCGCAGGCGCCGCAGCAATGGCGTCCGACGACTGAGGACTCTGGCGGGCGGGCGCGAGGTCGTGCAGCGCAACAATGTCGGACGCCGAAAGCTCCATCGAAAAATCCGGCCGGACCCTACGGCAGGAACACTGACCGCGCGAGCGGGAAGGTCAGATGACCGCGCGAGCGGGAAGACCAGATGACCGCGCGAGCGGGAAGTCCAGATGCCACGCGCGAGCGGGAAGCCGGGATGGTAGCGCGCGAGCGGGAAGGATTACGGGGCGAGCAACTTCAATGCAGCGGCCACGACTTCGTCCACCTCGACTCCTTCGATCGCGCGTTGTGCCGCCGTTCCCCGAAGCTTGCGCGAAGGCTCGGCCCCACCGGCCGACAGCATGATCGACGGCACCGGCGCGAGCGGCCGATCGGTGCGCCACGGCCGGCCGCCGACCAGCACGACCGACGCAACCTTCTGCATCCAGGCCATGTGAAGCGCCGCCGTATTGCTTCCCACGTACAGCCGGAAGTGTCCGAGCAGGGCCATCATCTCGGCGAGCGTCGTCGGCGGTGCGACCGCGCACCCGCCGGTCCCGCCGGCGATCGCGCCGGCCATCTCCATCTCGCCCGGGCCCCAGAGGACCATCGACCGCACGTTCGCATCGGCGAGGCGGCTGGCGACGTCGCGCCAGCGTTCGGCCGGCCAGCGGTCGTACGATCGCGCTCCGCTGGTGGCTGCAAAGATCGCGACCTCGGGTCGGCCGGCCTCCTCATAGATGCGGGCGCCAACTGCCGCGGCGGCCGGCGGTATCCATAGGGCGGCCTCGATGCCGGTCGCGCGCGGACTGCATTCGAGCCCCAGCGGGACCAGGAGCCGCTGAAATCGCAGCACTCGATTTTCGTAGTGGTCCTCAAGCCTTACGTGCTCATTGGTAAACAGAAAGTTTGCTTCTCCACCGGACTTTCGGTCGAAGCCGATCCGGCGCGGCGCGCGGCTGGCGAACGCAAGCACCCCGCTTTTCAGCCGCGTGTGAAAGTCGATCGCGACGTCGTAGCGCACGGCCGCGAGCTCGCCGCCCACGCGCCGCAACTCGCCGAGTGCCGCCAGCGGGCCGCCCTTCATTTCATGCCTGCGCACGACGTGGAGCCGGTCGATTGCCGGGTGACCTTCGAAAAGCGGCCGCGCAAGGTCCCCGATGACCCAGCCGATTTCCGCATCGGGAAACGCGGCGCGCAGGCGGACGACGGCGGGAAGAACCCTCAGGCAGTCGCCGATTGCACCGAGCCTTGCGACCAGGATCCGTTTGGGTGTCGGCATGCGCATGCGAGGCAGTTCACTCGGGGACCAAGCGGCAGGCGGGCCCCTCTTGACGGGCCAACTAGCGAACGGCGCTCCGCAACGCTATTGGAACGGCAGCTATCGCGAGTCCGGCCGTGCGACGCGAGTCGAACGAACGAAAGCGCGGTCCGGCGGGGGGCACGGAGACGCTCGGTGCTGGCGGTGCACGACAGGCGTGCTTCGGTCCTCCATGGAAAGAAGAGCCCGCGCGAAAGAAAAGCCCGCGATGGAAGAGCCCGGCCTGTGCGGGCGCAATCTTGGCAAAGGGAGCATCGGATACGTGAGGCCGAACGTGGCAGGAACCTTTGCGCAGATTGCCCTGCTCGCCGCGCTCGTGGCGGTTGCCGGCTGTTCGGCCGGCCGCCCGGGCGCCGGTACGCAGGACAACGCGAACCTGTCGCCGGCCGATCTCGCCCGCGCGTCGCTCAGTGCCGGTAATCTCGTTCCCGCCGAAACCATTCTTGGCGAGGCGCTGAAGCCGCGCGCCGGCACCAGAAAGACGGCGGCTCAGACACCGGAGACGGCAGAGCTGCTGCTGCTGCGCGCCGAGCTGCGCATCCGGCAGGGCCGTTATCCCGAAGCCGAATCCGATGCGCTGACCGCGATGGCGCTGGTGCCCGCAACTCCCGACGTCGAACCAGCGCCCGCATCGGCGCCGGCGCCGCCAGCCGGCGCAAAACCGGCAACGCCGCCACCGCCGGCGAAGCCACCGCTCACGCAGCGCGCAATCCATCTTCGCATGGCGAAGCTTTACGAAGACGTCGGTCGCGATCCGTTCGCCGAGCATCACATCCAGTCGGCGCGCGATCTTTGCCTTGCCGACGCTGCGCTCGTCGAGAAACGCGAATGCGAGCGCGAACGCGAAGCACTGGTGCGCATCCGCATCGCCCGCGGGCGCTGGGCCGACGCCGAGCCGCTCGTGCTTGCCAACATCGCCGAGGTGCAGTCGCGCTACGGCCCCGAAGACATCCGGCTTTCGGTTGCGCTGTGCGAGGCCGCGCGTTTTTACGCGCGCCAGGGAAGCTACGCGTTGTCGGGACCTCTGTTCGCGCGCAGCTTCAGCCTCTGGAAGGTTTCGCACGAAGAAGCTCTGGCCGAGCATCGCCAGGCCATCGCGCAAGGTCAGCCGAGCCCGTTCGACGCCGAGTTCCTGCGGCCGCGCGCGGGCAACATCGTGTTCGCGGCGCCATGCGGCCTGCAGGAACAGCCCGGCATCCTCTACAAGCTGGGGCTGGCCACCGCGGCTGCCGACGCTGCGCGCTACGAACAGCACCTGTGGGCCGTCGACACGGCCGGCGCCGAGATCGCGGTACGCAACCTCGACGCGCTCGTCGCCCGCAATGCCAGCCCGTTCGAGATGGCCCCGACGCGAAACGCAATCGCTTTCGTCGCCCGCAAAAAAGGCGACCTGACGCGCGCCGAGCAGGAGCTGCGCCTCGCCACCGAAGCGTACGCCGCCGCGTGGCCGACTCTTCCGATCTCCGAACGCCGATACGTCGCCCCGGATTACCTCGAGGCGCTCGAAAGCCTGGTCGAGATCCTGCGCGGTTCGCAGCGTTTTCCCGAGGCAATCGAGCTCGGGGAGCGCGCGATCGAAGTCGCGGCGGCCGCCGTCGATGCGTACGACTCGCTGCGTCTCGACACGCTTCTGTCGCAGGCCATCACGTACCGCGAAATGCGCGACGCGGAGCGGGCCGAAACCGCGGCCGGCGTCTATCTTGATGCCGTACGAAAAGCGCGGGGCGACCAGTCGGCCGACTACGCGTGGGCTCTTCGAACGATTTCGTTCGCGTACCTGCTGCGAGAGGAGCTTGATGCATCCCAGAGAATGGAGATGCAGGCCAAGGCGATATGGGCTAAACAGGGCGCCGTCGCGCCCGAGTTTTCCGAGGGACAGGAAGTGCCGAGGGCACCGAGGCCTTCTCCAGAACAAAGGCGCACGACGACCAGCAGCAGCCGGGGACGGGCTGCGCGGCGTTAGGCAGCGGATCGAGACCTACGCGGCGGTCAGGGGAAGGACCATCGCGCACGGACAGAACAGGGGAGACGGCTTTCGCGATTCGTGACACGGGTTCATGGATCGCGGGGATCGATCTGGGGGCAGTGAAAGGGGATCGCGGTGAGCGAACAGTCGACCAAGATTGGTCACGTCATATCCGTTGCGGGCTCGAAGGTTTCTGCGCTTCTTGTCTACGCGACTCCGAACGCCGTCACGGCGGCGGCCGAGGCCGCGAGCACGGCGAGCAACAACGGCGTCGCGCGCTCGGCCGTGCAGGTCGGCGCGATCGCACGCATCCAGACCGGGCACTCGACGGTCTTCGGAATGATCTCGAGCCTTCGCACCGAGAATCCTTCGTTCCCGCCGGTTGCCGACGAAAAACACTTCTTCGAGATGGAGCTGCTCGGCGAGGCGATGCTCGACGTGGGCACCGGAAGCGAAGGCACGTTCCAGCGCGGCGTGTCGGTCTATCCCGGCCTCGGCTCGGAGATCTACACGGCAACGCGCGCCGACCTCGAGCGCGTATACGCGCGGCCGGCCGCTTCGAACGTACGCGTCGGAGCGATTCACCAGGACCGCAGCCTGCCGGCGTTCGTAACCACCGATCACCTGGTCGGAAAACATTTCGCCGTGCTCGGAACGTCCGGTTCCGGAAAGTCGTGCACGGTGGCCCTGCTCCTGCGCGCGATCCTCGACCAGAACACGTGCGGCCACATCGTGCTTCTCGATCCGCACAACGAGTACCGCCAGGCATTCGGCGAGCGCGCCGAGGTCGTCTCGCCGCAGAACATGGAGATGCCGTACTGGCTGCTCAACTTCGAGGAGACCGTCGAGCTGCTGATCGGAAAAGACGGCATGAGCCAGGAGACCGAGGTCGGCATCCTCAAGGGCGCGATCCTCGAGGCCAAGCGCCGCTACGTGGGCGAGGGCCGCGACACCAGCTACATCACCGTCGATACGCCCGTGCCGTACCGCATGGCGACGCTGCTGCAGTATCTCGACCGCCAGATGGGCCGGCTCGACAAGCCCGATTCGGCTGCGCCGTACCTGCGCATGAAGGATCGCATCGAGACGCTCAACGCCGACAGCCGCTACAGCTTCATGTTCTCGGGCATGTTCATCTCCGACAACATGGCCAAGATCCTGAGCCGCATCCTGCGCATTCCGGTGGCGGGAAAACCGATCACGATCGTCGATCTTTCGGGCGTGCCGTCGGAGATCGTCGAGGTGCTGGTCTCGATGCTCTCGCGCATGATCTTCGATTTCGCGCTGTGGTCCGAGCGCAGCAAATCGGTGCCGGTGCTGCTCGTCTGCGAGGAAGCCCACCGCTACGTGCCGAAGGGCGAAGCCGCGTTCCCGTCGGCCAGAAAAGCGCTCGCGCGCGTCGCCAAGGAAGGCCGCAAGTACGGCGTCGCGCTGTGCCTGATCACGCAGCGCCCGTCGGAGATCAGCCCCGAGGTGCTCTCGCAGTGCAACACGCTGTTCGCGCTGCGCATGAGCAACTTCCCCGACCAGGAATTCATCGCCAAGACGCTGCCCGACAGCGCCGGCGGACTGATCAACGCGCTGCCGGCGCTTCGCACGCAGGAAGCGATCGTGGTCGGCGAAGGCGTCAACGTTCCCGTGCGCCTTACGATGGACAATCTTGCCGAAGAGTTCCGGCCGAGAAGCGGATCGGCGAAGTTCGCCGCCGCGTGGAAGCAGGAGACGACCGCGCAGGGATTCGTCGAGGCGACGATCGAGCGCTGGCGCCGGCAGCAGCGCGAGTAAGCGCGCGTCGCGCTACTTCGGAATGAACCCGAAGCGCCCGAAGATCGCCTTCGCTTCGGACGAAAGCAGGAAGTCGCGAACCGCCCTCGCCTCCGGCCGGTCATGGCCGGCGACGATCGCAAGCGGATAGATGATCGGCCGGTGACTCGTCTCCGGCAGAAGACCCACCACCACGACCTTCTTCGAAGCCAGCGCATCGGTCGAGTAGACGACTCCGGCGCGGGCTTCGCCGCTCTCGACGAGCTCGAGCGAAGCGTGCGCGTCGGCTGCGCGAATCAATTTTGGCTCGACGGCCTGCCAGACGCCGAGGCTTGTCAGAGCTTCCTTTCCGTAGCGGCCGACCGGCACCGAGTCGGGATCGCCCATCGCGAGCTTGCTGTCGTCCAGAAGCTCGGCCAGCGGCAGCCCCGGCTTCATCTCCATCTCAAAAGGCCGCGCCGCCACCGCCACGAGCGCGAGCTGATTTGCGAGAAAGTCGACGCGGCTGCCGAACCCGACGCGGCCGTGCGCGACGAGGGTATCCATCGACTGCTCGTCGGCGGAGATGAACAGATCGGCCGGCGCGCCGCCGTCGATCTGCTTTGCCAGGAGAGATGACGCGCCGAACGTAAGGCTCGGACGCTGCCTGGCATGGGCTGCATACGCGTCCGCGGCCGCCGTCAGCGAAGCCTGAAGGCTCGCCGCCGCAAAGATGATCGCGGGAGCTTCCGCGGCAAGCTCCGGTGATGCTCCGTCGTTCTGCCCGCGTGCAGTCTCAGGCGCACACGCCAGAACGACGACGAGCGCGGATACGATGATCCGTGGAATAAGCGACAACTGCCCTCCTCCGACCGCTGTCACGGCGCCGATATGGCCCACCGGATATATCGGAAATGAGACTCTGTCCACAAAAATAGTGACTGGTCAGGTGTCACTAGTTGTGGAAATACTTGCGCCCGGATGGTCACGCTTCGAATCAAGACCCAGATCTACGATGGCGACGAGATCGCAATCGGCCCGGGCAAAGCCGATCTGCTGACGGCGATTGCAGCCACGGGCTCGATTGCCGGCGGCGCACGGGAGATGGGCATGAGCTACCGGCGCGCGTGGCTGCATGTGCTGACGATGAACGATCTGTTCCGCACGCCGCTCGTCGACGTCGTGCGCGGCGGATCGGGGCGCGGCGGAGCAACGCTCACATTGCTCGGGACCAGGGTGCTTGCCCGCTACCGCGCGCTGCAGGCTGCGGCCGAGAAAACCGCGGCGCCGCACTTCCGGAAGATCTCGTCCGAGATGGCTGCGCGCAAGTAGCCGCGCGCTTCAGCCGCAGTCTGCGAAAATCTCCGCGAGCGGAATCTCGAAGTCGGAAAGAACGGACGAGCGGACCGAGCCGCTGACGATGTCGAGCGGGCTCGTAAAGCGTCCGTCGACCAGGCGCAGCACGCTCACGTGCCGCGTCTTCGGGTAGATGAGCCAGTATTCGGCGACTCCGTTCTTTTCGTAAATGCGTCTCTTCTCGACGGTGTCGCGGCGTGCGCCTGTCTTCGAGACGATCTCTACCACCAGATCCGGAACGATCCGGAAGAAGCTGCCAGGTTCCGGCTTGCGACCGGCCTTGAGCGTATCGGCAGTGACAAAGGAAACATCCGGCTCGACCGTATCGCCACTCGGCAATTCGTACCCTGCGGTCGCATCGCTCACGAGACCGAGGCGTAGCGTACGCACGTGCTGAAGAAGCGCCGCCGAGATACGCACGCCGATCATCGAATGCGGGTATCCCGCCGGCGGCGTCATGACGATGTGCCGGTCAAGCAGCTCGTAGTGGTGGATATCGGACGACGGCCGCGCCGCGAGCCATTTGAAGAACTCGGCCTGCGTGAACTTCTGTTCGGAACGGAATGCCGTCTCCATCGCCATCGTCCTCCGATTCTAGCGTCCGGCATGACCGAGACAAGTTACCGCTGCGCCACTCGGCATCGCGACGACAGCAGTGGAATAAAGCGAGGTCGCCGCGTCCGATGCCGTTGCAATACTGGTATGTCCGCACAGCCTCGAAATGACATCCACGCGATTGAGACTCGTCATCGGACAGTCCTACGGGTGCTGCGCCGCCAGGCGCTGCGGAGGTGACACATGACGAAGCCGTTGCGCTCGCCCGCCTCCCCCGCTAACTAGCCGCCATTCGCAACGTCCCGTCCTCGCTCAAAGGAGACAGCCCATGGCCACAACCACCCTTCGCGGAAACCCCGTCACTCTTTCCGGCACCATGCCGAAAGTCGGCGACAGCGCGCCCGACTTCAACCTTACCGGTGCCGACATGGCGCCGATCACCAAGCAGTCGCTGGCCGGCAAGAAGAAGGTGATCGTCACGCTTCCGAGCGTCGATACGCCGGTGTGCCAGACCGAGACGAGGACATTCAACCAGAAGGCCACGTCGCTCGGCGACAACGTCGTCGTCGTGATCGCGAGCTCCGACCTTCCGTTTGCCGGCAAGCGCTTCTGCGCCGCCGAAGGCCTCGACCGCGTAAAGACCGGAAGCGACCTTCGCGACCGCGACTTCGGCAAGCGCTGGGGCGTCGCGATCGCCGACGGTCCGCTGCAGGGCGTGACCGCGCGCGCGGTCTTCGTGGTCGACGAGAACGACAAGATCACCTACGCCGAGATGGTGCCCGACATTGCGCAGGAGCCGAACTACGATGCGGCGCTTGCGGCGCTCAAAAGCTGACGCGGAAACCTTTCGCGATCGAAATGGCCTCGCTGCGCATTCGTGCAGCGAGGCTTTTTCTTTGGATCTGCGTGATTCGTGTGGGTCCCTGTTTCGGGGGTTTCGATCAAACGGGGTCCGTCAGATTGGCGACGGCATCATCGTCAGCAACTTCAGCCTCTCTCCTCGTCAAGTATACCAACATTCCGCGGGGAATGTCGGTGATGGGGACTGTTCATTCTGCACGAAAATCCCCGGAGAGCATTTCGGTGATGGCGACGGGTCATGCTGCAGGAACATTCCCCGGCGAATGTCGGCGATGGCGAGTGTCATGCTGCACGAACATTCCGCGGGGAATGCCGACGATGGTGACGGGTCCGAAAAGTTTCGTCGGATAACACGCGCGCGGCGCGTCGGGCGCGGACCGCGGCCAGCTATGCTACTTTTGTTATGGAAGCGCCGTCGCGATGTCGATTTCGCTTGACGCGATATTTCGCCGTTTGACGTCGCGTATGGCGAAGCGAAACGGAGCGTGCCGCTTTTTTCGCGACTTCGCGCGTTACGCCGCTCGGATCTCGCGGCTTGTCGCGACAGGCGCATGTCTCTGAGCGGTCGCGTCCTTGCGGCGAACCACGCCTGAAAAACCCGTGTTACAAGGGTCGTCATGACGACATCCTTCGATAGCATTGCAAGACTCTCCGAAAAGGAACTGCTCGATCACTTCGAGTGCCTCGTCGCCCACGACCGTCGTACGACCGCGGCGCTTCTCGTCGCGATCGCCGAGATCGACGAGCGCAAGCTCTGGGCCAGGCATGCCTGCTCCTCCATGTTCAGCTTCTGCATGGAGCGCTTCCACATGTCGGAGCAGGTAACGGCCAAGCGGCTTTGGGCTGCGCGCACGGCGCGCCGCTTTCCGGTCGTGCTGGACCTGGTCGCACGCGGCGAGCTGCATCTCAGCGCGATCCATCTGCGAGGCATCTGACCACCGAGAACCACCTGCGAGTGCTCGAGCGCGCCAGGCACAGGAGCTCGCGCGAGGTCGAGCGTCTGGTTGCCGAGCTCGCGCCGCGAGCGGATGTGGCGTCGCGTGTTCGTGCGATGCCCGGAGCTCGCGGTGCGAACGCGGCAAACAATGGACCGGCGGTGCCGGCTGACGCGACTTCTTGCTCGAGTAATCGGCCGGCCTCCACGGCCTCGCCGGCCTCCGATGTCGTCGGCCTCGCGATCGCTCCACGGTCAGCGCCGCCGGTAACGGTGACCAAGCCGATCGTTCCGCTCAGCCCGCGCCGCTACAAGATCGAGATCACCGTAGACGAAGAAACGCACGACAAGCTTCGGTCGCTGCAGGATCTGCTGGGCCGCTCGGCGACGGGTCGCGACGCGGCCGCGATCATCAGTCGTGCGATCGACGTGCTGCTCGTCCGGACACTCGCGCGCAAGGCAGGCTGCACCGATCGACCGAGGTCGACGACGCCGACGAAAGAAAAATGCACCGATCGGCCGAAGCCGACCACGTCGACGAACGCGGAATGCACCGATCGACCCGCCGCAACGCCCACCGCCGATACGACGGAATCGCAGCGAGGACAGCGATCCCGCACCATCCCGGCGGCCGTGCGACGCGAGGTATGGCGGCGCGACTCGGGACGCTGCTGCTACGTAGACGCACGAGGACGTCGCTGCCGCGAAACGGGCAACATCGAGTTCCACCACAAAGCTCCGTTCGCGATGGGCGGACCTCCTACGCCCGAAAACATCGAGCTGCGCTGCGCGGCACACAACCAGTATCAGGCGGACCTCGACTTTGGCCGCGCCTTCATGGATGCGAGGCGCGGCAATCTCGCCAATGCGCGAACATTCCCCGGGGAATGTCGGGGGATGGCGGCCGCGCCGTGAAGGCGTCGTCGGAGCTCGACTCTTGTCGATGCGGATGGTCCTCGTCTGGGCCGGAATCAGGCGGGTGCGCGCGGCTCAGAACCCCGAAGCACCCACACAAACCCGAGAAGAGAGCCTTTCTTTAGCAGCGCGATCCGCTCTTCGATCCCCGGCCGTCGTGGATTCGTCATTTTATGCGACGCTTCCGCAAGGGCGCCTCGTCGCCAAGGCCTGCCAGGAACAGGTCGAGGCCGCTGCGAAACTCCGATTCGGGTTTGCTCGTGGTCGCCGCCTTGGCGATTTCGCGAAGACGCGCATAGCGATCCTCGGGCAGCGCGCGCACGCGTGCGATCACCTCTTTGGCCTTCTCTTTCCTGCCGGTAATGAGCGGCGCCGCCAGCTCGACCTGCGCGAAGCCGGTGACGATCGCGGTCAGCGCGCGAAACGCGATCAGCAGCTGGCGACCCGAGCGGCCGCTTCGCGCGAGCGCAGCAAGCAGCGCCTCGGACAAATCGAGCACCGCCGGTGAGCTGCTCCGGCGTGTGAGGATCAGCGGAATCGTTGCCGGATGCGCGCGCACTGCGCGCCACATCGCGATTGCGATCTGCCGAACGTCGTCGCGCCAGTCGTCGTGCTCTACGCCCTTCCAACGCGTGCCGGCGATGACGGCCTCGACCACCAGCATCTCGAGATCCTCGCGATGCTCGACGTGGTTGTAGAGCGTCATCGCGCCGGTGCCGAGCTCGGCCGCGAGCGAACGCATCGAAAGGCTCTCGAGCCCGTCCCTGTCGACAAGCGCGAGGGCCGCCGCCTGGAGCTGCTCACGCGAAAACTTTGCCGGCCTTCCCATGAAACCTCTTGACCTTTGCTTGCATCGGACTATTTAAGTACACCGTACCTAAACGCTCGGCGCGATGCCAGCGTTGCCATGAAAAAACCCCCGGCAGTCGGGGCATGCGAGACGACGGAGTCGAATGATGAACGGAACTTCCGCAGGTTTTCTGGCGATCGCGCTCGTCCTTGGCCCTGGCGTCCGCTGGCTCTGGTTGATGCAGCGCGTGCGGATTCCGAAAGACCGCACGGCCTATATCGCGCCGAGCGTTGCCGGCGCGCTTGTCGGGGTCTTCGCGCTGAGCGCGCACCCTTCCCTTGCGGCCGGCATCTCAGCAGGCCTTGCCGTCGTATCCGGATCGGTGTTCGCGCTGCTGTGCGCGGCGAGCCGCCAGGCACCGAATGTGCCCGCCGTCACCGTCGGTCGCCCGATTGTCGACTTCACGGCGCTCGACGATGAAGGCCGCCCGTTCGACCTCGCGAGCCTTCGCGGCCGGCCGTTCCTGCTCAAGTTCTTTCGCGGCCACTGGTGCCCGTACTGCGTCGCCGAGCTCAGGCGGTGGAACGAGCTCGAGCCCGAGCTCGACGCGCACGGGATCCGGATCGTCACGGTTTGCTCGGACAGCGCCGAGCAGATCCGCAAGGGCCGCACGAAGCACCGCCTGAAAGCGAACATGCTGCCCGACCCGGACCTTGCGATCACCGACCGCTACAACCTGCGCAATCCGAAGAACTTCGCGCCGAAGCCGGGCGTGGTCATTCCACTGCCGATTCCGACGACGATTCTCGTCGATGCGAGCGGCATCGTGCGCTGGATCGATCAGTCGACGGATTACATGCAGCGGTCGGATCCGGAGACGGTGCGGACGGCCATCGCGCAGACGCTTGGCACGCGCCAGGCATCAGGATCGGCCTCAGCGTCCGCGGCGCTCATGCCGGCTTGAACGCGCGAAGGTGCGGCGTCACTCGCGACGCCGGTTCGCGCGGAGCGATTGCAAAGGCCACCGGATCACTGGCTGATGACCGCATGACAGATCAGCCCGCCGCGACAAAGCCTGCGGACAAGCAACCCATGACGGCTGGGCAGCGCATCATCATCACGATGACCGTGCTCGGGCTTTGCGGGATGATCCTCTTCTTCCTCGGCCACAAATCGGTAATCCACGGCACGCGGACCGCCGCTGGCCAGCCGATGAATGCGACGGTGGACAACAGCTTCCTCGGTCTCATCCCTCTGGGGCAGAACGATTTCCCCGGATTGAAGAAGGCATCGCTCGGCGTGACTCATGGCGGCAGGAACAACACGGTCAGCTACAATACCTGGGTCGACTGCGATCGCGGCTATGTGGCGCTGATCTCGGTATCCGGCGGCAGTGAGGATTCGCACCTCGCATTGATCCGGGAAATCAATGCGGCCGTTGACGACCCGGTGGTTCTTGCCTTCTCGGCGGTCTACGGTCCGCATCCGCTGTTCAACCTCGCCCTGATCCTCGTGGCCAGCGGCGTGATCGTATCCGCAGTGGTGATGCGGCGGACGACCGGGATCGGATCGTAGCAATCAGTCATTCGGCGAACCGTGGACCGCAATTCCCAGACAGGTTGGACAAGGAAGTCGCTCCTTCGCGCGGCGGCGTTCGCCATCGGTCTCCTCACCGTTGTTCTGATTGCCCATGCGCCCATCCTGAAAGACCTGATCCACTTCCTCCGCCTTCCCGAGCTGTCGTCCGCTGCCACCGACACGGCCACGCACTACCTGCGCGTCCGGGACGCTCGCGACCTTTATCTTCCTTCGGGACACCGGCTCGGCTGGGACCCGTACTGGTTTCAGGGCTACGTCCCGTTCCTCCTCTACCCTCACCTTACTTATGTGCTGCTCGCGCTGTGCAGCATGGCCGTCCCTGTCGACCTCGCGCGCCTGTTCAATGCCTATGCCGTTGTCACCTACTTCGCGCTGCCGATTCTCGTCGCTGTCGCCGTCCGGCGATCCATCGGCTGGTCTGCTGCGCTTGTCGTCGCGGCGTGGCTTTCGGTGCTGTCGACGTTCGGCGCGGGCTTGAAGGGAGTGTTCGTGATCGGTCTGCTCTCGCAGCAGGTCGGGACGCTGGTCTTCGCTGCGCTCGCGCATGACCTGATCATCGCGCGCCGCATCGATCGCGCGGCGATCTGGCTCGGTCTCATTCCGCTGATCCACGTGCACACCGCACTGATAGCCGCCGTTGCGTGGCTCGGCGCCGGTCTTCTGGCGCTCGTCGACGGGAACGGGAGGCGCAAGGAACTCGCAGGCTGGTTCATGAGCAGCGTAATCGCGCTGCTGATCGCATCGCCCACGCTTCTTACCGCCGTACAAGGTTGGGGACAGGTAGGAAGCTCCACGTCCTTCGGAGCACTTGACGATCCGATCTGGCGGCTGGTGTCGGGCACGCTCGTGGCGCCGTGGCCCACGCTGCTGGCCATCATTCTGTGCATCGGGATCGCTGTGTTCAGGACTCCGGGCACGGAACGGAAGCGCTTCGCAGTCTGGTGCGGAGTCGGATCGCTGCTCGTCGCCGTCTCGGTACACAAGTGGACCATCGACGTGCCGGCAATCGACCGTGTGATGGTGTCCATGATCTACCTGCGAACCTTGCCTTTTGCGTTCGTGTGGACGGCTCTCCTCGGCGTTGCGATGTGGAATCGCCTTCCATCGCTGGCGAGGGGTGTCGTAGTTGCTTTCACGGTCGCCGGAATCGTCGGTGCGTGGCCGATGCAGAAAGCGCCCGCGGAGAGAATTCGATCGACGTGGGAAGAAGACTGGTCTGCAAAAGACCTGTCCGTCGAGGACTATCGCTCCGCTCTGGACTGGGTTGCGTCGGACGTCGACGATCAGGTTACGACCCTTGCCATTTCGGCGCCGCGGCCACACGCGCGTGCGCTCGTTGCCGCCATCGAGTTGCTTCGACTTCCGCTGATCGGCGGTCATGGGGCGGAGCTGGCCAGCGTGCACAACGGTCGCCTCGTGGAAAATGTCGTTGACCTCCCGTGCGAGAATCTGCGTCGACAGACCAGGGACTATGCGGTCGGATACATGGTCGGCGTCGACGGCGAAGACGCCCGGCACGTCGAGGAGTGCCTCGGAAATCCTCCCGCCGCGCAGTACGGCGACTGGTGGGTGTTCGCGACCGGCTATCGCTGGGGAACGATTGCCGGCGGAGCGATCTCATTCGTGAAAAACGAGACCTGGACGGAACTGAGCTGGAGGTTTCAGAAGCGGCCGAGCCCGGCACGAGTCCGGCTGCCTGTTGCCAACTCCGCTCCGTGGACGGCAGAGGTCGACGGTACGCCGGTAGCAATTTCTTCGACCGCCGATCGAATGATGACCGTCACGATCCCGGCCGGCGCAAAGCAGTTGAAACTCCGCTACGACGGATATGCAGGCGAATGGGCGAGCGTCGCGCTGGCGCTTACGGCGCTGATGTATGCGGGCTTCCGTTCGTACCGCCACACGCTGCCTGAGCTTGCGAGTCGAGGTGACAGCGGCTGACCACTACGTGCGGAATTACCGCGGCGCACTCGGAATCAGCACTTCCTTCAAATACCCGTCGATCGTCTCCTTGCTCGGCGCGAGCGGCTCGAGCATCCCTTCGCTCAGCTTGCTCGCGCAATTGCCCGCCGTCAGCGCCACAGGCGCAAGCCCTGCGTCGTCTTTCAGCGTGCGGACTTCGACGGTTCCGTCGAGCGAACAGATCGCATCGACTTTGGTGTCGCCCCACAGCGTCGTGCCGCGCACACCGGCTACGGCGTTCGGCGTCGTGATCTCGTAGCTGCTCGGCCCTTTCTTCCACTGCGTGACGTGCAGCCAGAATTTTCCGATCGCGACCGACAAGCGGCCGGTGCGGCTTCCGTCGGCGTCGAGCAGCAGCGACGAAACCTCGATCGTCGTGCCGCCGCCGATCGCGACGACCGAGTGATCGACGAGCGTGACCTGGACCTTTCCACCCTCGCCGGTCTCGAGCCTGTCACCGGCCATGACCGGATAGCCGGCCGTCGCTGCGATGCGCTGGTCGCCATGAATCAGCACGGCTTTGCCGTCGAGCGCATCGATCCTGCCAATGCGGACGGCTGCTGGATTGGCATCGTTGCCGCCTGTTTTCGCCTTACCGCGATCTGGCGGCGGAAAGCAGCCGGTGACCACCAGCGCGAATACAGCCGCAGACAGACCGAGCCTCGAACATCGACGCGAACGCACGATACGGATTCCCCTCGGCGAAGACCGCCGCCACCGTTAAAGCACGCAGATGTTCGTGACGCGAAGGCGGACGTTCGTGACCATCCCTTCCAGGACTTCGACTTTCCGCCTCGAACCCTCCCAGCAGGAGAAGTCGCCTTGCTCGCGGATGCGGGCCTTTACGCGGTAGAGGCCTGGCGCGACCTCGATGCCGAAGTGTCCGTCTTTCGGGAACAGTCTCGCGACGAGCGTGCGCTCAGGAAGCTTCTTGATGATCACGACGAGGTTGTCGCCTTCGTATACGGGAAAGGGTTTCGGCGGGATGCTGCACGGGCCCGGACAGGTGGCATTCAGCACCACGCCGGAAATGCCGCTGGCCGTGGTGCCGGCGTACGCCACGGATGCGATCAGCATCGCGGCCAGCATTGCAGCGGGGATCTTTGAGCGCGTCATCGCGGACAACTGTACGCCCGTTCGGCTGACGCGGGCAATGCCCACCAGGCTCAAAGCGACGCGTATACCGCCCGGATCAGGTTCCGGTTGGTCGGATTGTTGTAGCGCGGCCCCATCCGGTTCATCACGTAGCCGAAACCGATGCCCGCATCCGGATCGGCAAAGCCGAGCGCGCCACCGGCGCCGAAGTGCAGCACGGCCGACGGACTGGGTATGACAGGCTTTTCCGGCAGCGTGAGCTGAAAACCGAGACCGAAGCGCGACGGACGCCCGAGCACGGCATCGATTCCCGACGAATGCTCGCGGCACGCTTCGGCGACGACGTCGTGGCCGATCAGGTTCCTGCCTTTGAGCGTGCCGCCCGCCGCAACGATGTCGTACAGACGCGCAACTCCGAGCGCCGTCCCATGACCGTTGGTCGACGGATACTCGGCGCGCCGCCACTCGACGCGGTTGACGGTACCGTGTCCGGACGCGCCCGCAGGATTGAAGTACGACTGGAACACCATCAGCTCGTCTTCGGTGAGCCTGGCGGGATCGATCCTCGGAACCTCGGCAAGCTCGGGCAGCCAGACGAACTCCGCCACGCGCGCGTCGTCTTCCGGCGCGACCCCGATGTGAAAGTCCGCCGCGAGCGGTCCGGCAAGCTCTTCGCGAAGGAACGTGCCGATGCTCGCACCGCTCACGCGGCGAACGATCTCGCCGACGAGAAACCCGAACGTGTTGATGTGGTATCCGTGGCGCGTGCCGGGCTTCCACCACGGCCGTGTACGAGCGAGCGCGCCGGTCATGAAGTCCCAGTCGAACATTGCGTCGGCGGCGAGCGCTTCGCGTACGGCCGGAAGGCCGGCCTGGTGGCTGAGCACCTGGCGAACGGTGATGAAGTCCTTGTCGCCTTCGGAAAATTCGGGCCAGTAGTACGAAACCGGCAGATCGAGGTCGACGAGGCCGCGGTCGACGAGCACGAGCAGACACAGCGCCGTGATTCCCTTGCCCACGCTGAACGCATTGACGAGCGTGTCGTGCTGCCACGGCCGGCGGCGCGCTTCGTCGGCGTATCCGCCCCACAGGTTGACGACCTCGCGGCCGTCGACCGTCACGGCAACCGCCGCGCCGAGCTCGTCGTGCTTGGCGAAGTTGGCGGCGAAAGCGTTTCGTACCGGCTCGAAACGCGCGTCGCAGCGGCCTTCGATGCGGATCTCCGTCACCGCGGCGCTTCTACTGCATTCCGGTGCGGCGCCAAACGCCCGTCAGAACGGCGTTGCGCTCTCGAAGCGGATCGTCTCACCCGTTGCCGGATGCACGAGCTCGAGCGATTCGGCGTGAAGCTTGAGGCGCTCGCCCTCGCGGCCGTACAGGCGATCGCCGGCAATCGGATGGCCGATGCCGAGAGGATGCGACGCGTGCACGCGAAGCTGATGCGTCCTGCCGGTTCTCGGGAACATCGCGAGCCGCGAGCCGCCAGGCTCGTGCGCGAGCAGCTGCCATTCGGTAACGGCGCTGCGGCCGTGCACCGGGTCGTGGATCTGGCGCGGCCGGTCGGTGAGGTCGACGCGGATCGCAAGATCGATCCGGCCCGACCGTTCGTGAACGACACCGTCGACGACGGCGATGTATCGCTTCTTTACGCTGCGGCTGCGGAACTGCTCCTGAAGGGCTTTGTACGTCACCGGGTCACGCGCGGCGACGACGATGCCCGATGTATCGAGGTCGAGACGATGCACGAGCGTGAGGCCCGGCTCCCCGTAGCGCGCACGGAGCCGCGCCTCGACCGAATCGGAATTGCCGGGTGATCGCGTGCCGCCGGTGTCTCGTGCAGGTACCGACAGCAGCCCGGAGGGTTTGTCGACGACGACCATCCACCGGTCCTCGTACAGCACTCGAAGCTCGAGCGCCGCGGCATCCGGCCGCGTGAACAGGTGCGGCTCGCGCACGTCGAGGCCGGCCAGCATGAAGCCCAGCAGCGGATCGCACTTGTCGCGGCACGCCGGATAGAAATTGCCGTGGACGCGCCCGCCGCCGGGCGGCGGTGCGCCCCACCAGAATTCGGCGAGCGCGAGCGGTGTAAGCGCGTTCGCGTAAGCAAAGGCGAGCAGCTTCGGCGCTGCGCAGTCGCCGGCTCCCGATGGCGGCTCGGCGTCCGGAAACAGCGAGCGCAGCGCACGCAGCTCGCCGCGAGCATTGACGACGCTATAGGTGTCGTGAATCTGCCGCATGAGGCTGCGCGAAACCATCGCACAGAGGCGCGCATGGGCGGCGAGCTTCGCGGTCGTGCGCGCAAGTGCAGCCTCCGGGCCGCGTCGTTCGTCGCGATGAGCGGCTTCGAGATCGCGGCGCTCGCGCTTGTCGCGACGGCTCTCGGCGGCAAGCTCTTCGAGCATCCGTTCGCGAGCGTCGGCGTTCATCTCGGACTGCAGCCGCCGGGCACGACGCATCTTCCGGCGAGTTGCGTGCTCGCGGCGGAGAGCTTCGAGCTCGCGTCGATGGCGTTCGGCAACCGCAGCCGCCTCGGCGCGGATCCGTGCGACCTCGGACGATGCGGCGTACGCGGCGGCACGCAACGTCAGCCGTTTTACGACGCGCTCTCCGGGCGTCTCGATGGCCAGCCTGGCGTCGCGATCGAAGATCGGCGGGACAAAGCCCGGAACGTCAAAATGCCCGCCGAGCGTTCCCGAGAACGCGCGCAGAAAAACGATCGTTCCGTCGGGCGAGCGCGCGACCAGCACGCCGAACATCTTGCCGCCGCCCGGAAGGTCGAGCTTCGCGCCGACGGCATCGAGCTCGCGCTGCAGCATTTCGGCGGCGCGGCGCGCCAGCGGATGCGGCCCAGGCTCATCGAACGGGCTCGGGAAACGATCGGGAACGTCCTCGGCATCGTCGAGCACGCTCCAGAGCGCGGCCGACGGATCGCCGGGGCCGTCCGTCAATCGAGCCGTTCGCGATGCTGCCACAAAAGGTATGCCGCGCCGCTCGAGACTCCGACGGCGCTCAGGATGTACGGAAGCGCAAAGATGAGGGGCGCATCAGCGCCCTCGGGCTTGCGGAAGTTCCACAGCACCAGATTCGCGATGACGTAGATCGCATAACCGATCCCCAGCATCAGCGCGAGGCGCTTCTCGTTCCAGATGCTGACCGCATACGCGGCAAGAAGCCCGGAGAACACGAGCGCAACGATCGTGTTCGCGCTGCCGGCCAGCCGCTGTCCGAAGAAAACGAATCCGACCTCCGGCGTATACGCAAAGGGCTTGAGCAGATCCGACAGCGCCATGAGCGCGAACAGCAGCGCGAACGAGCGCAGCAGGATGCGGCCGGGAGCGCGCTCGAGATTGCCGAGACCGCTTCGGACCATCACGGCGACCGCTCCCCACGCGCCGCCGAGCGCGAAGATCATGTAAAGGGCGCCGAAGAGCCGCGCGTTTCCGGTCGGCGCAGGCTGGCGGAGCGTGAACAGAAAGAGATTGGCGCTCACGTAGCACGCGTAGGCGATCCCGAGCGGAAGAGCGGAGGCCCGCTCGCGCCACAGCGACAATGCGTACCATGAAAGGAATACGCCGAACGCGACGCCGGCGATCAGGTTCGGCGTCTCGGCAAGCCGCCTGCCGAGAAATACGAATCCCGTGTGCTCGTCGGCGGTGATCGGCTTGAGGAAGTTCGAGGCAGCGAGCAGTCCGAAGAGGACGGCGAAGGCGCGAAGCGGTTTCATCCTGCGGTTCTAACCTGCGGATGGCGTCCGGAAAAGCCCGGCGCGCGAAACTGCCTCCCGAGCCGCGAAGCGACGTGTGTGGACTTCCATGGTCGCTCCGGCACCATGAGCGCACATCATGCGCTCCCATTCGACGATCCCCCTGCGAATCTTTGCGGCGCTGGCCGCGACCGTCTGTTTTCCGCTGGCAGCCCGCGCGTTCTCCCTCGACGACGTCACCGTACGGGCCAAGGCCCTGTCGGTCGAGGAATACCGCGACCATCGCCACGAGGTTCCCAAATGGATGCTGGCGCCGGATCGCGGCGGCGCGACCACGTACGACCAGTGGCGCGACATCCGCTTCGACCCGGCGAAGTCGTTGTGGCGCGGCGAGAATCTCCCGTTCGAAGTCCAGTTCTTTCATCCGGGCCTCTACTACGACCGGACCGTCGGCATCAGCACATTCGACAAATCGGGCGCGCGGCCGGTGCCGTTCGACATCAAATCGTTTGATTACGGCAAGAACGATTTCGCGTCGCGCATTCCGGCCGACATCGGTTACGCCGGAATTCGCGTCCATGCGCCGATGCGCAGCAAGCAGTACTACGACGAGCTGATCGTCTTTCTCGGTGCCACGTACTTCCGTGCGCTCGGGCGCGACAACGTCTACGGTCTTTCGGCGCGCGGCATCGCGATCAACACCGTCGAGCCGGCGGGCGAGGAGTTCCCGCACTTCGCCGAGTTCTGGCTGGAGAAGCCGGCGCCGAACGCGGACCACCTGACGGTCCTCGCATTGATGGAAGGGCCGAGCATCACCGGATCGTACAGGTTCGACATCCGGCCGGGGGCGCGCACCGTGGTCGACGTCGAATCGCATCTTTTCGCGCGGCGCCCGATCGGCAAGCTCGGCATCGCGCCGCTGACGAGCATGTTCTTCTTCGGCGAGAACTCGCGCCGGCATTTCGACGATTTTCGTCCGGAGGTGCACGACTCGGACGGGCTGCTGCTGCGTTTCGACGCCGGCGAGTGGCTGTGGCGTCCGCTCGACAACCCGGCGACGATCAGCGCGAGCGGGATGCAGATGCACAATCCGCGCGGCTTCGGCCTGCTTCAGCGCGATCGTGCGTTCGCGAATTACCAGGACCTCGAGACGCATTCGGAGCTGCGCCCGAGCACGTGGGTCGAGCCGCACGGCGACTGGGGCGACGGTCGCGTCGAGCTCGACCAGATTCCGTCCGACAGCGAGCTCGTCGACAACATCGTCGCGTACTGGGTGCCCGCGACGGCCGTGCAGCCCGGCCAGAAGCTCGACTTCTCGTATTCGGTTTCGTTCTACACCGACGATCCGCAGACGCCGCCCGGCGCGCGCGTCGTGGCAACGCGGCAGGACAGCGGTCCGAAAGGAACAAGCCGCCGTTTCGTGCTCGATTTTTCCGGAAAGGAGCTCAACGCCCTGCCCGACTCGGCGCCGCCGGTTCCGGTCATCACGACGTCACCACCGCAGTCGGCCGAGCTTCTCGACTACCACGTGGTGCGCAATCCGGACACCGGAGGATGGCGCCTCGCCTTTCAGATCAAGCCGACCATCGCACCGCCGATCGAGCTGCGCGCGTTCCTCAAGAACGACAAGTCGGTGCTGAGCGAGACGTGGTCGTACGCGGTGCTGAAGTAGGCGAACGCGGCTGCCGGCGCGCTAACCGTTTCGACCGGCGCGCGAGCGGCTCCGACCAGGATGCGGGACGTCGCGGCTAGCTCGGAAGCCGCCGCGAAAAGATCTCGAGCGAATCGAAAAGGCCCGCGTGCTCGCGCGTCTCGCCGTTGTCGTCCTGGAAGCGGCAGCGCACGATGCCGAACGTCCAGCGCGACGCCTGCCCCTGGCCGAGCGGCCGCCACACCGGCACGCGCGCGACGATTTCGGCTTCGCGAAACGGCAACTCCGGCACTCGCGCCCGGATCGTGCCGAATGCCGCGTGATCGCGGTCGAGCTCCAGCATGTCCGTCCGTTCGTCGCTGCGCGCAATCGTGACTTCCTGCGCGGACGTCGCAACCAGGATGCGAAGCCGTTCGCGGGGCGGCTCGCTGCGCCGGCTTCCACGATCGAAGAACGCGACTGTCTCCACCACCAGATCGATGTCGCCGGCGCGAACCGTGCCGCGAAGAGTGCCGTGCTCGCCCGACGTTGCCTCGAAGACGAGGTCGATGTCGCCGTAGGCGAGCTCGGATCCGGACAGGCCGCGCTCGAGATCCAGATATGCCTCGTGCGTCCGGTAACGAATGACCGGCGCACGAACGCGGATCGTCATGCGCGTGCCGCCGTCGCCGGCGTGCCACGAGAATCCGTCGAGCTCGTAGCGCCCTCGCGCACCGGTCCAGCTTCCTTCGGCCACGAGCAGCATCATCGAGCCGTCGGTCGACACGAGCGAGAAGCGCACCACCATCGAATGAGGGCCGGTCGCTTCGACGCCGCAGAACGTTGCGACATTTCCGTCCGGATCCAGGACAGCCTGCAGGGAATAACCCGGCTCGAGGCCGTCGGGATGTTCGTCGCCGGCGGTCGCCGGCAGATCCCAGCCTGAGCGTACCGCTGCTTTTTCAACGCGCGTTTTTGCGTCGCGCGCCATTGCATCGTCTGCTTTCGCTTCGCTCGGCAAGCTCGCGCCGGGTTCCGGGGGTGGAGTCGCATCGGGCTCCCGCGGCAATGCCGGCGACGCCGCGCCGAGAGCTGCGACAAGCCCGTCGATCAGCGCATCCCGCAGCGGCCCCGGCCAGCGCAGCGAGATTCCGAGCTCGAGCTGAGCGGCATCGACGCGGCCTGCCGCCGACAGCATGCCGAGCTCGGCGACGACCGGGTTCTCGCTCGCCGAGTGCCGTCCGCTGAAGAGCTGCGCAGCGTTGTCGCGCCCGCTCGCTGCGTAGCGCCGCCCGATATCGGCAGAAAGTCCGCGCGCCGAAAGCTCGCGCTCGATGCCGGCGATCGTCGTCTCGAGGCGCGTCCGGCTGAGCGTCGGAAAGCGGCCGGTGAGCCTTCCTGCAGGCCGGCGAAGCCCGATGCCGATGTCGCAGCACGACGTGACCATGTTCCAGCCGTGCACGAAGACGACGATCGGTACCAGGCCGCTGCGTGATGCGTGTCCGATCGACGACAGCAGGAGCGAAAGAAACTCCGGCGCGCGCGTGGTGAGATGCTCGATGCGGTTGAGGTCGATGTCGTTGCGATCCAGCGCGTGATTGACGATCGCGTGCGCGTCGAGGCGTTCGGCAAGCTCCCACGCGATCGCGGCGGTATGAAGGTCGTTGACGCTGTCGCCGGGGCGGATCGGACGCATGCGGCGGCCGCCGTGCGGTGCAACCACGATGACCGCAACGTTCCCCTCGCGCAGCGCAAGAAACTCCGGCACGGGGATGTCTTCGGCCCAGCGCGGAATCGCCGTGCGCGACCACGGCGCGTGCTGCGCTTCCTGTGCGGGTTCCTGCTGCAGTTGCTGCTGCCGTCCTTGCGCAGAGCCGGACTCGGGATCCTCGATCCGCATCGTCATTGCAGCGCAGCAGGAGTTCGTGCGCGGATGATGCGCTCGGCAACCCACGCACCGATGGCCGCGGCGACCGCAAAGACCAGCGGAATCATGAGCGCGATGCGGAGGCTGCCGGTGCGATCGGAAAGCCAGCCCACGAGGAACGGGCCGAGCGCAGCGCCGATCCCCGACAGAAACAGCACGTGCACGG